>Ga0209475_10000303_pt1 | contig 121396 bp, 108 predicted proteins | sample tdDd471_FD_187128 | JGI IMG/M metagenome (GOLD analysis project Ga0209475, IMG submission 187128) | Marine sediment microbial communities from the Atlantic coast under amendment with organic carbon and nitrate - tdDd47.1 (SPAdes)... | ecosystem: Environmental > Aquatic > Marine > Coastal >... | reverse complement strand
AGGCTTACCAATGACCTAAGTTTACTGTCGGTTGACCGATGGGTGTTTATGTCTTGTTTCACAGCTGCAAAACAAACTGAGGTCAACCTTTTTTACCCCTTTAATAAACCATTCGTGATAACCTTTATTATCCAGGTCTGCCCAATACAGGTATACTTTACCCAGCAGTGCCTGAGCAGTTGACTTTTTAGCTCTTCCTACCTCATTGTCAGACAGGCTGCTTGGCAGCACTTCGATGGCATCCTTGAGATCCTGCGTAATCTGAGTAAACACCTCCGTCATTGTGTTACGCTTCAAATCAGTATCATCTGGAGTCAGGAGTCCTGTAACTACAGGTACCGGACCAAAGTGTCTGAAGAGATCAAAGTGATAGTATGCTCTCAGAAATTTGGCTTCTCCCTGGTATCTGGTGACTTCTGAGGATGAAAACTCTGGTTTAATAAGTACCAGATTTGCTCTGAATATTCCCACATAGTTTTTCCTGTAGATCGGCTGGAGAATCAGGTTAGTATTGTTTTCCAGAAAATCATCCAATTGCTGCCAACCAGGTTGGTCATTATTGGAAGGATCACCACCCGCATTGGCATTGTCTGAGCGGATTTCACCCACCATTACCGGTGAGACCCACTGACCAAAAGCCATCGACCAACCGATGGGATCATACGCTGCAATCAGGGCTGAATATACCTGATCGTTATCCTGATAATAATTGGACGATAAATATGTGGCCACTGGCTGAACATCCAGGTTTTCTTTGCAGGCACCCAGAAGCAAAACCGCTATTGCTATAATTTTTACCTTTTTCATAATTAATGATTTTTCCTCTTGATACAGTAGTTGTGTCTGCTTACATGGTGATTTTGATACCACCACCAAATGTTTTGTTTGTAGGATAATAGCCCTTGTCTATCCCGGTATCCAGTACCCATCCATTGGTACCGATACTTGGATCAAATCCGTTGTATTTGGTGAGTGTGAGAACGTTGTTTCCTGAGAGATAAATGCGGATTCCGCTCATCTTGATTTTCTCAGCCCATTTCTGAGGTAGGTTGTAGCCAACCTGAATGTTCTTCAATCTCAGGTATGATGCATTTTCCACATAAAAATCTGAAGGACGTTGGTTTCCGTTTGGATCGTTGATAACCAATCGGGGATATTTGTTACTTGGGTTAGATTCTGTCCATCTGTCCAGCCAGATAGTCTGGTAATTGGTGTAAGAAACATCAGAACGCTCGTAAGCTCTAAACACTTTTTGTCCCAACTGTGCTGAGAACAACATGTTGAAATCAAAACCTTTCCAGTCACCACCAAATGACAGACCGAAAATATGTTTTGGCCAGGGTGAGCCCAGGTTGGTAATATCTTTACTGTCGATTTTACCATCACCATTCACATCTGCAAAGATCAAATCACCAGGCTTTGCTTTTGGCTGCAAAACATCACCTGTAGAACTCACATGGCTATAAACCTCTGCCTGTGACTGGAAAATACCCTGCGTTTTGTATCCGAAGAAACTACCTACTGGCAAACCTTCAGTCATTCGGGTAATCGGCTGGTTTCTTACCGGCCATGTCCATCCGGGGATATACTGCGAACTACCTGGTACAGAGATCACTGTGTTTTTGAAAGTGGTATAATTCAGGTTTGCATGGAAATTAAATTCACCCACTCTGTCTCTGTAAGTGATAGCTGCTTCAAATCCTTTGTTCTGGAATTCACCCAGGTTTGAGGTAGGAAAATCAACCACTCCAAAGTATCCAGGAACCTGCTTTTGTCCGAGTAAGTTTTTGGTAGTCTTTATGTAATAATCAAACTCAGTAGAGATTTTGTCCTTGAACAGATTGGCTTCCAACCCCACATCAAACTGCACACTCTGCTCCCATTTAAGATTCGGGTTAGCCACTGTTGGAGGGGCAGTACCTCTGTTAAGTGCTGTGTTCATCCCCAGAGGATACCTCCACACACTTTTGAGAATTGTGGTATAACCAAGATCTCCAATACGGTCACTACCGTTCATACCCCAGCTTGATCGCAGCTTCATAAAACTGATAGTTGAATTCTTTGGAAAGAAACTCTCATCAGAAAGTACCCAACCAGCAGAAAATGAAGGGAAGTAACCGTAACGATTATTCGCCCCAAACCTACTGGAACCATCACGTCTAAGTGTAGCAGTGAACAGGTACTTGTCCTTATAGTCGTACATGATCCTACCGTAATAACTGGCTAGCTTATACTTCACACTGGCAGACCCGTAAGAGAGGTCACTGGTATCCTGACCTGCATCCAGATATTGGAAATTAGGATTAAACATGACAGCTTCCGGAATATTCATAGTAGAACCCCCGCCCCACTCTGAACTTCTCATGATCTGAGTATTACCAATGACTATATCCAAAGAATGTGAGCCAAATTGCTTTTTGTAGTTGGCATAATTCTCCCACTGCAGACTCTGATAGTAGTAATATCCCTGAGAAACGTTGTTGTTGTAATTGTAAAATGCCGGCGTGTATTGGTAATCCGGTGTAAAAGTTCTGGAACTATTCCAGTTATAATTAATTCCTAGATCCGACTTGAGAGTCAAGCCTTCAATCGGCTTAATGGACATGTTGATGTTGCCTTGAATTTCATCTGTATGTCCATGATTGTTTTGTGTGTATAACCTACTCAGCGGGTTGATGTATTCTTTTTGCACCCATGGAGATTGAGCAAATCCGTATTGCGCTTTAGAATCATAAACAGGTGTGATCGGATCATAAGAAAATGCATCGGCAATTACAGTTCCGAACGCATTGTTAGTCGCTATGCTTTGATTCTGAGTACGGTTGATATAGAGGTTTTCCCCCATTGTAACATAATCATTGATATCCTTGGTGCTATTGATCCTGAATGCATATCGTTTATAGTCAGATTTGCTACCACCCACTACACCATTCTGGTCCCAATACTCCAAAGACATGTAGGTATTGTTCATTTGTGCAGTTACTCTGTGGTTGATCTGGTGAGCAGTATTGAATATCTGATCCATCCAGTTGGTATTGGTCGGTAATGCATCCCCTACCTTAGGAAAGTTCCTTTGATCCAAAAACGAGGACTGTCCTGCATTGGCAAACTTCTCACGAGTAAGCTGCACGTACTGCTGAGCATTAAGCATTGAGGGAACTCTCCATGGTTTGGACTCAGAGACAAATCCTTCATAAGTAACAGTTCCCTTACCTTCAGCACCTTTCTTGGTGGTAATGATGATAACACCATTGGCAGCCCTGGTACCGTAGATTGCCGAAGATGCTGCATCTTTTAACACTTCCAGAGACTCAATATCCGAAGGGTTGATATTCTTGATGGTCTGTACCTGTAATCCATCCACGATGTACAAAGGACTGTTATCGCCATTCGTACCAACTCCACGAATAAATATGTTTGGATTAGAACCCGGCTGGCCGGATGACTGATTGATAACAACTCCGGAAATTTGTCCACTAAGCGCAGAAGTCACATCAGGCACTTTGTAACCATCCAGGTTTTTTGGTGACACTTTAGAGATGGATCCTGTCGCTACTTTTTTCTGCTGCGTTCCATATCCAATCACTACAACTTCATTCAGTTCAGAAACATCCAGATTGAGAGTTACATCGATAGAACTTTTACCGCCTACTGTTACCTCCTGAGTTTTGAATCCAATGAATGTAAATACCAATGTGGCATCTTCTGCCACATTTAATGTGTACTTACCGTCAAGGTCGGTGATTGTTCCATTACTGGTACCTTTCTCCAGTACTGTGGCCCCTGGCAATGGAGTATCAGTATCTCCATCCATCACTACACCAGTCACAGCAGAGTTCTGAGCCTGCATAGCGAATGAGAGACTCAAAAAGAACAGGCTTAAGACCCACTTTTGACAATTTGTTAATAATCTCATCGAATAGATCATGTTATTTGATAGGTTTTCATTTTCAATCGTTTCCAATTGCTGTGTTTAGCATAGAAAACGTTTGCACAATTTATAATACCAAACAAGCGCAAATGGCAAAACTCAATACATCATTACTACATCACACCTCAAAATCCACCTCAACAATATTTCATCAATCGATAAGAAAAAGTGCTTAATTTTACATGAGAGCTCATTTTTTAAATTTTCTAATTATCTTCTCATTCATTCAGCAACTCAACATTGATAATCATGGGCCACGGTCATTTAATAAAAAAGACTTTTAGCAGAACACTGATCTGTCTGACACTCATATTTATTGGGAAATTCTCAATAGCACAGACAGATCATTATGGATTTGCTAAAATTCCTTTCACAAAGACATTCAATACTGATGAGTACAAGGGAGGCATACAAAACTGGGATATCAGCCAGGACAAAAAGGGGTTTCTATATATCGCCAACAACTTTGGGCTGCTGGAATATGACGGACATTCGTGGAGAAACTACCTGGTCAGTAATAACACCCGTGTAAGATCAGTCTTTGTCGACTATGATGGACGTATTTACTTAGGTGGTCAAAATCAATTCGGATACTTTGAAGCAGATGATCATGGAAACCTGGTATTTATAAGCCTGTATGATCAGCTACAGGAAAAAGATAAGAACCTGGAAGACATCTGGAAAATCCTCAAGTATGAAGATAAGATTTGGTTCTGCTCCTATCTGGGTGTAATTACTTATGATGGCAAAAAACTACACAAAATAGACTCTGGTTATCCTCATGAATTAATATTTGAAGCTGCTGGCAACTTATATGCATCTTCATTTAGTCATGGCCTTGGCAAATGGAATGGGCATAGCTTCTCGCTAATAAATGGTTCTGATGTATTAACAGGCAAGGAGATCAGTGCTATCCTACCTCACAAAAACAATGGCATATTAATCTTTCTGAAAAGTGGAATTACCTACCAGTATTTAAATGGCCAATTTCAAAAATGGCAACTTCCATATGAGAGTTTTCTAACGAAAAGCCTGATCAACACAGCTGTATTGATGGAAAACAATGACATGGCCATTGGAACTCAAAACAACGGACTGCTAATCCTTGACCAAAATGGGCAAGTAAAACATCATTTAACTAAAGAAAGAGGACTCAGCAACAGGACGGTTCTGGCACTGCACGAGGATCAGTTTAATAACCTCTGGCTTGGGATGAACAATGGCATAGCTTTAGTGGAGTTATCTCTTCCCTTTTCGACCATTGATGAACAAACAGGACTTCCAGGCACAGGCTATTGCGCTACCCTTTACGACAATAAGATATACCTGGGAACCAGTAATGGCCTATTCTATCAGCAAGCCAATACCGACCCGCTTTCTCCGGACAATGACTACCAACTAGTCGAAAAATCCGGAGGCCAGGTGTACAATATCCAAAATATCCATGGGGACCTGATATTATCACATCATGATGGGGCATTTGAGGTTAAAGGAGGGAAATCATATCCATTCTTCAAAGAAACTGGCACCTGGAAAGTGACTAAAACCCCTCTAAAAGATGAAATCCTGGCTGGTACCTACGATGGCTTTAGTCTTTTTAAGAACTCAACAAACCACATTCAATTCGATACCAACATTCCTGATTTTCAGGAATCAAGCCGTGTGTTTGAAATGGCTAATGATTCTGTCATGTTCATGTCCCATGGCTATAAGGGGGTTTACAAAATCACTTTCAGTCATGATTACAACAAAATGAAAAAATTGGAGTTTTATGGAAAAAATGCGGGATTCCCCTCCGACATCCTGATTAATGTTTTTCGAATAGGCAATGAACTCGTCTTTCCGGCAGAGCATGGAATCTTCAAATATTCCTCCTCACAAGACAGGTTCATTCATCATACAGAGCTTGAAGGTTATCTGTATACTGAAGCTCATATTATGGAAATAGAACAGGATTATAATGGAAATATATACTTTTTGAGTGACCGGGAGTTGGGTTATTTGGAAAAAACTACTTATGGCAATTTTGAAAAGAATACCACATCATTTGAACGAATCAGAAAGTACCTTTCTGATGACCTGGAAAACATCAGCGCACTTGATCCGGAAAATGTCCTGTTTGGTGCCAAAGAAGGATTTATCCATTATAATCCAAGCGTGGCCTATATCCGAAATCAACCTCTTAAAACCTATATTCGCAGTATAGAAACAGTCACAGAAGACTATGAACTTCGCTACAATGGAGCAGGTGAAATCAGCCAAACCATAGGTGAAGAAATGAAACTCCCAGCTCATTTTTCTTCACTCAAAATATCTTATGCTGCTCCCTATTTTGATGATCAGGAGGCCATACAGTTCCAATATCAGCTAGAGAATTTTGACAAAGACTGGAGCGAATGGACTTCCATCAATGAAAAAGAATACACCAACTTATCTCAAGGAAATTACACGTTCAAAGTAAGGGCAAAAAACGTATTTGGGGAGATTAGTGAACCCACCGAAATTGCCATCAGTGTATTTCCACCATGGTATCGCTCCAGACTTGCATATGCCCTCTACGGCATTGGATTACTCCTGATATTTGGGATAGCTATGTACATTCAGGACGCGCTCTACAAACATGACAAAGAGAAACTCACCCAGGAACAAAAAAGGGAATTAGAAAAGAAAGAATCTGAGATAGTAGAAGTATCTAAAAAATCTGAACAGGAAATATCAAAACTTCGAAATGACAAATTAAGAGCAGAGATTGATCACAAAAATCGTGAACTGGCCACCACAACCATGCACCTGATCAATAAGAATGAATTCATGCTAACTCTCCGTGACACGATCAAGGATATTTCGAAAAGCGGGTCAAAAGATAGCATCAAGAAACTGATCAAAGATATTGACCGCAACATGGCTGAAGATGAAGGCTGGGATCAATTTACCAAGCACTTTGATCAGGTTCATGGCGAATTTCTGACCAATATCAAGAAAGATCACCCAAACCTTACACCTCAAGAGATCAAACTATGCGCTTATCTGAGAATGAATATGTCCTCTAAAGAAATCGCCAACCTTCTGAATATATCAGTACGGGGAGTAGAAATCAGCAGGTACAGACTGAGGAAGAAACTCAACATCAGCCGAGACACCAATCTGGTTGACTATATGATGGAGTATTAGAAAGGTAGGAGCCACGAGGATACCGGCGCAAAGCTTAAAAATGAACCCTCAATTCTATTTTTCGACAGTGCTAATGCCAATACCGCTCAATCTCGCGGCTCCAAAAGTTTATCCTGGCTTTGTTCAAATTATCAGAGGTCTTTACGAGCCAGATAGAAATCTACAAGCTCTACAGACTTGTCATTCAGACGGTTTTCCATCTCTTCCAATGTCTTTGGTGGTGGCACGATCACCTTATCACCTTTTTTCCAGTTCAATGGCATGGCCACTCCATGTTTGTCTGAAGTCTGAAGCGCCTCCAATGCCCGGAGAATCTCATCCATATTTCTACCCACATTGAGTGGATAGTACATGATCAATCTAATTTTCTTACTTGGATCAATGAAAAATACAGCTCTTACTGCAGCTGTTTCACTTTCGTTTGGTTGAAGCATTCCGTATAGCTTAGACACTTTCATGTCCAGATCAGCTATGATCGGGAAGTCAAAATAAACTCCCGTATTTTTCTTTACATTGCTTACCCATCCCAGGTGGGCATGTATGCTATCAATACTCAGTCCAAGCAACTCAGTATTCATGGCATCAAATTCAGACTTCCTCTGCGCAAAACCACTCATTTCGGTAGTACAAACTGGCGTAAAATCTGCCGGATGTGAGAACATTACAATCCATTTGTCTTTAGCATAATCTGATAATTTGATCATACCTTTTGTAGTAATAGCTTCAAAATCTGGCGCTATATCACCAATTCGCGGCATTGAGTAGGATTTCATTTCCTGATCTTCCATCTTGTTACATTTATGCGGTTTACAATTAATTAAATTTAATGCCTCAATCAGGAGTGCTTGGTAACAACTGTTACCAAACACCTCTTTATTTTCTAGCCATGATAGGCCTTGAATATTTTCTTCCTAAAAACAAAGTAGTTGATAAATCCTGCCAACATAGCCAGCAAGCTTATTCCTATTAAAATCCATCCCAAAAAACTTATTCCTTTTAGGACTTCTACATTCATAACTGCAAGACCAGATACCGTTAAGTATAGACTCGTTCTGATAAAAGATAAAAGTGTTCTTTGGTTGGCTAACTTCGTTCGATCAATTGCAAGATGATCCCGAAGTATTAAATCTTCATTTGACATAACCTTTGATTATTTTGAGTGATTGATTTTTGGTTTCTCCTTTCTTAAATCTAATTACATACAAATCAACGAATAAAGACATCACATGGAGGTAACAATTGTTACTGAGTTTTGTCAAGTCCATACTAACTTTGATTATAAATCTTTCCCAAAATGGACGTAGAAATACTTTCTCGCATACAATTTGCACTTACTATTTCCTTTCACTACATCTACCCTCCCCTGAGTATCGGCCTGGGCCTGATCATGGTTATTCTTGAAGGAAAATATCTACTCACCAGGAACCCGGAATACCACGCGCTTGGACGCTTCTGGACCAGAATATTTGCACTCACCTTTGGTATAGGTGTAGCCACAGGTATTGTGATGGAATTCGAGTTTGGCACCAATTGGGCAACATACTCCAGATATGTGGGAGACATTTTTGGAAGTGCGCTTGCCGCTGAGGGAATCTTCGCCTTTGCCCTGGAAAGTGGATTTCTGGGTGTGTTGCTCTTTGGTTGGAACAGGGTAAGCCCTCGTGTTCACTTCATTTCCACTATTGGCGTATGGTTTGGATCCATGTTTTCTGCAGTTTGGATAGTGGTAGCCAATTCCTGGCAGCAAACTCCTGCCGGTTATCACATTGTAGGTTCAGGAATGGAAGCCAGGGCGGAAATCACAGATTTTTGGGAAATGGTGTTTAACCCAAGCAGTATGGAGAGATTATCTCACGTCTGGACAGGGTCTTTTCTTGCAGGTGCTTTTCTCATCATGAGCGTTCATGCTTATTATTTACTCAAAGACCGTCACATTGAGGTGTCCAAAAAAGCTTTTGAAGTAGCACTGGCAGTAGCTATGATTACCTCATTGGCTCAGCTACTTACAGGGCACAAATCCGCAGATGGAGTAGCTAAAAACCAACCTGCCAAGCTTGCTGCTATGGAAGGTCACTTTGAAAGTAATGCTCCAGCTGACATGTATGTATTTGGCTGGGTAGACCAAGCAAACGAGAAAGTTACTGGCCTGGCCCTTCCCGGCGGGCTTTCGTTCTTAGTCCATCAGGATTTTGATGCACCCATCACCGGGCTCAATGCCTTCCCAAAAGAGGATCAACCGGGACAGGTCAATGCGGTGTTTCAGTTTTATCACATCATGATTGCCATTGGTATGGCACTAATTGGCCTGAGCTTGCTGGCAGGGTTTTACTGGTGGCGAGGTACATTATATGATCAAAAATGGTTGTTGAAGCTTTTTGTGGCAGCCGTTATTCTTCCACAAATCGCCAATCAAGCTGGCTGGTTTGCAGCCGAAATGGGACGCCAGCCATGGGTAGTATATGGTTTGCTGCGCACCTCTGATGCGCTCTCCAAAGCTGTCATCGCCAACCAGGTAGTTTTTTCTATCATCCTGTTTACACTCATGTACATACTGCTGTTTACGCTGTTTGTCTATTTGCTAAACAAAAAAATCAAACACGGACCAGATGAAAGTGATCTGATTGACAAACGTCCGAGACAGAAAGAAATGGCTGAAGCTTTTAACATCTAGACACTATGGAAACTACTCAAATGGCAACTTTTCTTGGATTGGATTATGCAACATGGTGGTACCTGGTAGTTGGAGCCGTATTCACCGGTTATGCAATTTTGGACGGGTTTGATTTAGGTGCTGGCGCCTGGCATCTGTTCTTCAAAAGAGAAGAAAGCAGACGCGTGGCGCTGAATGCAATTGGCCCGGTATGGGACGGAAACGAAGTGTGGTTGGTTATTGGCGGAGGAGCATTATTTGCTGGATTTCCTGAAGTTTATGCCTCTCTTTTCTCAGCCATGTACATTCCTTTTATGCTCTTTCTGACCTTCCTGATATTTAGAGCAGTATCGATAGAATTCAGAAGCAAAGAACCGATGCTCTGGTGGCGTAAAGGTTGGGATATCGCCTACAGCGTGTCTAGTATCATGTTAGCTTTTCTGTTGGGTGTTTTATTGGGAAATATCCTTTTAGGAATGGATATTGGTCCCGACAAAGAATTTGAAGGAAGCTGGCTTGAATTCTTAAATCCTTACGCCATTCTGGTAGGAGTTACCACTGTTGCACTTTTTATGATGCATGGTGCCATCTATCTGATCATGAAAACTGAAGGCCGACAGTTTACTAAAATGACCCTACATGTAAAACAGGCGATTATCTTCTTCCTGGTAAGTTTTGGAATCGTAACGCTATATACGCTGATCTACATTCCGCACCTTACAGACCGATTCAAATCTCACCCGGTTTTCTTTTTCATTGTATTGATCGCATTTCTCAGCATTGCCAATATTCCAAGGTTGATCAAGAAAAAGAAATATCTGCGAGCTTTCATCTTTTCCTCCATTTCTCAGGCAGTATTGCTCATTATTGTAGCTTTTGAGCTGTACCCAACCATTATCATCAGCACACAAGATCCCGCTTATAGCCTGACAGTATTTAACTCCAGCTCATCGGAAAAATCACTGGCTATCATGCTGACCATTGCGGCTATTGGAACACCACTAGTAGGAATCTATACTGCCTTTGTATTCTGGACGTTTAAGGGAAAAGTAAAAATGGATGAGACGAGTTACTGATCCTTGCACTTACGAGCTGCTTCTTCATCATATTTCACAAAAATATGAATCCATATACTCCTGCTCAACCGAAGAAGGACTGGGTACAGTAATAAGGCTATACCTACTACTGTAGAAATCATCCATATCAAATCAACTTCCGGATAAAGAACCTGAAAAGCCACAAACACCGTCACCAGTAATGCTACCTGCAAAGCATAACTCACGTACATCGCCCCATAGAAAAAAGATGGCTCCAACTCAAATGGCTGATGACAACATGAACATTGCTCTGGCATTTTATCAAATTGCTTAGGATTATAAGCCGAAGAAATGAAAAGCTTTCCTTTACGACACCTTGGACATTTATGTAAAAGAATATTACCGAAGAATTTTAACATGAATGGTTGATATCAAAATAAGCCTCAAAAATAGCTCAGATTAAACTACAGCTAGTAACAAATGTTACAACTTCAGCAAAAGAGTCAAATCGTTTTGATTTTATTCATCAATATCGGCCGGTTGGCGCGACTAATAGGAATCACTTTATCATGTATAACCATATTGGTTTCTTCTATATCTACCACTTTGGACAGGTTTACAATATAAGATCGATGTACCTTTAGAAACTTGTCGTTTCTGATCTTATCATCAATATTCTTCAAGGTAGAAAGCACAATATACTTCTGATCTTTGGTACGGAATGTTACATAGTCTCCAAGTGATTCGATGTAAAGCACTTCATCCAAATCGAGCCTGACATATCTTCCATCCACTTTGATAAACATCTCTGTGGTCTGCTCAGACTTACCTACCCCTCCTCTTTCACGGGCAGTATCTACAGCTTTGATCAGTCTCGGTAGCTCTATTGGCTTTACCAAGAAATCTGTTACGTGATGCTCAAATGCCTCAACGGCATATTCAGCATGTCCTGTTGTGAAAATGATCTGGGGAAGGTTATCCATGCTTTTTATCAGGTCCATTCCTGAAAAATCCGGCATACGAATATCCAAAAACATCAAATCTACGTCTATGGATTTCAACAGCTTCATGGCGTCAAGTCCGCTAGAGCAAACCTCTACTACATCCAGATCATCAATTTTATCACAAAGCATTTTCAGGGACACTCTGGACATTTCATCATCGTCTACTATCAGACACTTCATATTATTAGGCAGGTTTGTTAAAAAAGTCTTTGAATATATAAATTCCCACTCAACTAGCCAACGCAGATTCTATCCTGCTCAACTCTTCTTCTACAATTTTTATTTTAGCATCAAACTCCCCAAAAAATGTAGGGAGTTCTTCGCCCAATTTATTCAAATTTTTATCAATAGCAGCCAACTCAATTTCATTAAGTTTATCAGTATCTTCAGTTAAGCCTACCATGGCAAAATTGGGTTTGATACGATGTGCTACGTCCATTATCCCTTCAGCGTCTTTTAATTCATAGAAATTTCTAAGTTTTTCAACTTCGGGTCGGACTGTCTTTAGAAATATCCCAAACATAATAGAAGCTCTCTCCAGATCATCTCCATAAAATGTGTCAAGGTATTGCCGGTCAAGGGAGTTGCTATATTCAAACTTGTCATCCTCAGTTTCCGTTTTCAAATCATCATTATCCTTCATCTCATTGACTTGATTCAATATATTGAGCAACTGATTAGGAGCAAAAGGTTTAGTCAGGTGATAATTCATTCCTGCGGCCAAAGCACGCTCCTTCTCGTCCACAAGTGCTGAAGCTGTCAGCGCTATAATCGGCACATTTTGATTGGGGTTATGTTCAGAACTTCTTATGCGAATAGTTGTCTCATAGCCATCCATAACCGGCATTCTGATATCCATCAATACGGTGCTATATTGAGTCTTAGAGATCAATTCCATAGCCTCTGCCCCATTATTGGCAATATCAAACTCCATGTTCCATTTTTTCAAAAGTCCAGTGAGGTATTGCTGATTGATCTTATTATCCTCCACCACCAGCAACCTTCCTGTTGAAGAGACAACTTCAGAATGATACAGTGGCAGCTCATTGATCGTTTCTGTACCTGTAAAAGCTCTTTTGAAATTCATGGTAAAAACAAACTCAGAACCTTTACCTTCTTCGCTATGCACGTTGATTTCACCTCCATACATTTGCACCAGTTGTCTAACAATTGATAAACCAAGACCAGTGCCTCCATACTTAAGCTTAGTTTGCTTACTAGCCTGACGGAAGCTTTCAAATATACGTTCCATTTGCTCACTGGAAATACCAATTCCAGTATCCTTGACAGTGCATTTCACCGTGACCATGACAGGTGTCTGCTGGATTGGCTCAACTTTGACACTTATGGTGCCTTTTTCAGTAAATTTAATGGCATTGCCCATCAGGTTTAAAAATACCTGATTAATCACTGTTGGGTCGGCAATTACCGGTTTATTCAACTCAGGAGAAATCTGCCATTCAAACTTCAATTGATCATTGGAAGACTTGAATTTTGATGTTTGGATCACCGCTTTGATTACTTCTGAAAGTTCTATTTCACGCTCATTCAGCTCCATCTTACCTGCTTCAATTTTGGAAATATCCAATATATCCGAAATTAAACCCAATAGGATGTCTGCAGCATACTTAATGCTATTCAGGTAATCCAGTTGTTCTTTGGAAAGCTCTGTATCATACAAGAGATTGATCAATCCGGCAATCGCATTAATCGGATTGCGTATTTCATGGCTCATGTTTGCAAGAAACTGCTTCTCAGCTTCCCTGGCATTATCTGCCATTTCCCGTGCTACTCTTAATTCACCTTCCAGCTCTTTGCGGTCAGTAATATTATAATGAATACCAATTGAACCAACTGGTTTACCATTGTTGTCATAAAAGGGAGCGCCACTGACCAGTACCCAGATCAAAGAACCATCTTTACGCTTCAGCTGCACTTCATAGATGCTTTGCTCACCATTGGCACGCTTGGCATCTGCCGTATCCATAACATTTCTAAACCGGTCGGGCAAAAGCAATTCTATGGCATTTTTACCTTCCAATTCATCACGGGTATATCCCGTCATCCCGCAAAACCAATCGTAAGCTTTGATAATATTATGGTCCAGGTCTACCTCAAGCAGGCCTAGCTGCATATTCTCAATAATGCCTCTGTACTTTTCTTCCGACTGCCTGATACGCTCTTCATAGTGGTACTCTTTTGTGATGTCTTGGTACTTCCATAAATGGCCCAGATACTCTCTTCCTGAATAAATCGGAATAAAATCACGCTTGAGCACTCTGCCATTTTTCAATGAAATAATTTCATTGGTATGCACCTGCATATTGAGAAGCAAACGATTGATTCTCTGGTCAAACGCCTCCGGATCATCCAGTAGGTGTCCCACCATCCCTACTGCATCACTGCAATCCTCGCCAATCAACTCTTCAGGCCTTACCGGAATTTCAAAATAATCACAAAACTTCTGATTCGTGAGGAGTACTTTTCTATTCTCGTCTTCCAGTAGTATCCCGGTCTGAAGGTTCTTGATCAAAGATGCCAGTGTATTGGTTCTGCGCTGTACCGTACGCTCTAACCTCTCATTTAAGCCAGCCAGCTCTTTATTGGACTTATACACCTCCAAAGACTTTTGCTCCAGAAGGTACTCTGCAGATTTACGGGCAGCTATCTCCCGGTTTACTCGCCGGGTGAGCATATCAATTTCCCGCTGCAGCTCACTTTGTGATCGTAAAACGGACTTTTCTTCCATCTTCAAAATATTCAGATTCAATCTCCGCGTCTTCCTTGAAGTAATTCAAACAACCGCGCATTAAGCCCTCCGCAAATTTGCCCATCTTCCGTCTTGAATGGTACATCAGAACCAGTCTGTTGGAATCTCTCATTTCTACATCAAAAGAAGGTAATTCAGCATCAGGATAAAGTTTTTGAACTTCCGGGTGGATTTTGTTCTCTATCTTACCCATGAACTCAAGCGCTGAACTTTCATGCTCAAAAAACTCAGAATACGCTGTGGTAAATACTCCAAAAAGGTGCTCGCCATAAGCTATCAGCAAGTCCTCCTCAGGAGTGGATAGTTCTCTGGAAAGGTGCCTAAGTATCTCAACCAGTTCTTCGTGTGGGTATGAACCAACTGCCGTATATGCTCCTCCGGAAGGAAGCTGTGATTTCTCTATAACCTGGTCTACCACGCCATATCCAAATCTATCTTCTACCATTTCGAGCAATTCAGTAAATACGATTCCTTTCATAACAGTTTCTAAAGGTAGTTAATTAGAAGTTTATACCTTCGAACTTATTCGAGTAATAGCAGGGATATGACGACAATCACTTTCTAAACTACGAAAAGTTGCCACTTACCAGTTTGCACCCAAATCAATAAACATCACGACAAAATCAAATGAAAAGCATCGGAATCATTTCAGACACCCACGGTTACCTGGATCCTTCTGTTAAAAAATATTTTGACCACTGTGATGAAATCTGGCATGCCGGAGATATCGGTCATCTTTCATTGCTGGACGAACTTTCTGAATTCAAACCAACCGTAGCTGTATTTGGGAATATAGATGGTCATGAAGTAAGAGCGGCTGCTCCTGAAGATCAAATATTTGAACGGGAAGGCGTCAAGATTCTCATAACGCACATCGCAGCAAAACCTCCGCGATATAATCCCCGCGTGAGAAAACTGATTGCTGAACATCATCCCAATATGCTGGTTTGCGGACATTCTCATATCCTTAAAGTTGAGTTTGATAAAACCAACAATCTACTGTTTGTCAATCCTGGTGCAGCTGGCAAACATGGCTTCCACAAAATAAAAACCCTCCTGCGTTTACAAATACAGGAGGGTAAAATTCAAAACCTTGAAGTGGTAGAACTTGGGCCTAGAGCTAGTGTGAAGTAGTTACTTTAGCCCCACCCGGCCTCCCCTCAAGGGGAGGTGCCTTTAGGCGGAGGGGTACTAGTTCTCCCTAATCGCCTTAAACTCCGAACCCGGCTTCCACTTGGGCCATTGTGTGGAATTAGCCAGTTCCCAACCTACATTGTAGAATAGCGTTGCGTCCTGAAGCATTCCTCCAAACTGCCAGCTATCATCATACTCATCTGCTGGTCGGTGGTACTTGTTTTCATTAAAGTCTTTGATTTTAGCCTGCAAATACTCCACTCCTTTTTCCGGATCAAAATGCTCATAAGCTCCATAGGCGTACAAAGCCGGAATACCAACCTTGGCAAACTGAAAATGATCCGAACGGAAAAAATAGCCTTTACTTGGCTCTGGGTTTGGCATGAGGTAGCGGCCTTGCTCTTTTGCATATTTCTCAGCAATATCTTCTAACTCAGACTGTCCAAAACCTATCAATGTCAAATCCTTCATTTTCCCAAACTCCCGAATGCCATCCATATTGATATTAGCGACAGTTTTGTCTACCGGATAGATTGGGTTCTCTGCATAATATTTAGAGCCCAGGAGACCTTGTTCCTCAGCAGTTACTTCAAGAAAAATGACTGTTCGCTCAGGCTTAGCTTCATTCTCAGCAAAGGCTTTGGAAATGGCCATCAGACAGGCCGAACCCGAAGCATTGTCATGGGCTCCGTTGCAAATACTATCACCATCTACAGGTGACACCACGCCCAGGTGATCCCAATGTGCAGAGTAAATGATGTATTCATCAGGGTATTTCGTTCCAGTCACTTTGGCAATGACATTCTTGGAAGTATTCTTCTTGATATGATTCTCAATGGTAAGAGAAGCTGTCAGCTCAAGTGGAATCGGCTGAAAGTCCTTACTTCTGGCTTTCTGCACGTAGTTTTTCATATCTACGGATGAGCTTTCAAAGATCTTAATCGCGGCATCTCTGGTAATCCAACCCTGCATGATTGGCTTATAGCTATTACCTGTCTGATCCAGATACAGGCGTGCTCCCGACCAGGAGTTCTTCACTACCAGCCATGGATAACCTGCCGGCGCTGTATCATGAATGATCAGAACCCCAGCTGCTCCCTGTCGTGCAGCTTCTTCATATTTGTAGGTCCATCTTCCGTAATAAGTCATGGTTTCACCTTTGAAAAAGGTGCTATCTCCACTTCCAAATCCCGGATCATTGACCAACACAATTACTGTTTTTCCTTTCACATCCAGACCTTCATAGTCGTTCCAGTCATACTCAGGAGCTACTACTCCATATCCGGCAAAAACCAACTCCGAATCTTTCAGTTCATTCGATGCTTCCACTCGCTCAGTATAAGCCACGAAATCAGAAAGTACATTCAGGGACAACTCTCCATTTGTTCCTTTGATAGACATCACTTCAGAAGGATGAGCCTCCAACTCCACCAATGGAACTTCCTGAAAGTAACTATCGCCATTTCCCGGCTCCAGGCCATAAGACTTGAAAGTAGTCTCGATATAATTCAGCGTTTTAGTCTCTCCTTCAGTAAATGGTTTCCTACCCAAAAAATCGTCAGACGCCAAAGTCTTTATATGCCTGGCAATTTCCAGAGTGTCTATAATTGGGTTATCTGATTGATTTTCTCCTTTTGGAGCAGTGCATGCCAGCAACAAAACAGGCAAGCCGATATAGTACAAATATTTCATGTTGATTTTTGAGTTGATCAAATCGGAAATTGGGCATTTTAAGCCGGATCATAAAATTCTTATTGATAAACCTCACAAAATTACGCTTGAGTGGTTATCAGTCTAACATCAAATCATTTAACTTCATAACATTTTTAAAACCATACAAGACCTATGATGAAATACTTAATTAACGGCACACTGGCTCTACTGATGATCGCCTGTAGTCAACCTAAAAAAGCTGCTGAAGAACAAACCGAAGAAGTTGTGGAAGAGATCACTCGCGAACCTGCACTGACGAAAATCTGGGAAAGCGACACTACTCTGTTGACTCCTGAATCCGTACTGTTTGATGAAGGAAATAATGTGCTTTATGTTTCCTGTATCAATGGAGTTCCTCCAAATGCGCAAGATGAGGACGGTTACATTGCTAAAGTGAATCCAGCAGATGGATCCATAATAGAAATGGAGTGGGTAACCGGCCTGGATGCTCCCAAAGGAATGGGCCAGGTTGGAAATACACTCTATGTAACCAATATTGACGAAGTAGTTGCCATAGATGTGACTACCGGAGAAATCACCAACCGCATTGCTGTGGAAGGAGCAGAATTCCTCAATGACATCACTACAGACCCTGAAGGAAATGTCTACTTCTCAGACTCTAACACCAACAAAATCCATAAGCTCTCAGCAACTGGTGAGTTGACCACCTGGATAGAAGGTGAAGAACTGGGTGGACCAAACGGACTCTTCTTTGACGGTGACAAAATCATGTTAGCCACATTTGGCCGTGGTGATTTGAGTGCAATTGCATTGGAAAACCCTGAGGTCATGCTGGTTGCAGATAGTATCCCTGGTGGTGATGGCGTGGAGAAAGTTGGTGAAGATTTTCTGGTTTCTAACTGGAATGGAGAAGTCTTCTATGTTTACTCAGATGGCGACATTGCTAAAATGATAGACACCAAAGAAGCAGGCGCTAATGCCGCAGATATTGAGTTTATTGAGAAAGATATGACGGTACTGGTACCAACATTTTTTGGCAACCAGGTAGTAGCATACAAACTATCGAAATAACTTATTTGGATTCCGGTTATTCTTTGGGTTTAATCGGAATCCATAATTCCTCCTCCGAGTCTTCAGAATCATTTTCATACTTTTCTCCCATTACTGCCAAATGCGGTCTGTCATCGAGTTCAAAATCAGAAGCAGGTAGCCATTGCCTGAAGATGTATGCATAAGTCTGAGGCCCCATACTGGCTGGTCCCTGATGATTAAATACCACATAAAGGCCTTCCGGAATTGTAATCACCTCCATATCCGAAGGAAACAGCGATGAATCATTTACCTCTACAGCGGCCCACTTTTCAAAATATGCTGCAGGATCAAACTGATCAAAATACCCATCAGGATACACTTCAATAGAAAACAACTCATCACCAACACCTTCTTCAATTTCCTTCTTCTTGGGCATGAATGTACTCCAAAGCTCTGTGGTGTGATTGGTGATCAAAGACATGTTTCGGCGCATGCCAACAAACATCCGCGATGGGGCTGTTTCCATTCTTGAGTGCATAACAGATTATTTTATCCTATAACAAACATACCATTTATCCACGGAAGACGACCATAAAAGGTTTATTGCATCATCCTTTGACCTAGTTTTTATAACTTTCCATCACGAATAAACAACCTAAATCATGAAGCAAATAACCTATTTTTTTGCAGCCCTGATTGCACTTGCAATAACCAGCTGCGGACCACAGAAAAAAACGCAGGAAAAGGAAGACACTCCTGTTGAAAATCCAATGAACGCCAAACTTGAAGACTATAAAAAGGTGAAACTGACTACCGATGTTAGTCAGCTGTCTGATGCCGAAAAACAAATGATACCTAAGCTGATCCAGGCAGCAAAAATTATGGACGGAATGTTCTGGTTTGAAGCTTATGGCAAAAAGGATTCCCTGATGGCTGCCACAAAAGATGAGGCTACCCGTCAGTTTATCAAGATCAATTATGGTCCATGGGATCGACTGAATGGTAATGAGCCATTTATCGAAGGTGTTGGAGCAAAACCAAAAGGAGCCAACTATTATCCTACTGATATGACCAAAGAGGAATTTGAGGCTGCTAACCTTGAAGGAAAGAAAAGTCTTTATACTTTCATCCGCAGGGACGATGCAGGTAACCTTATCACAGTTCCTTTCAATGAAATGTTTGCCGACCAAGTAAAAAAAGTATCTGAGCTGCTCAAGGAATGTGCAGCATTGGCGGAAGATGAAGGCTTAAAAAATTATCTTAACCTCAGAGCAGAAGCACTGCTTAACGATGAATATCAGCCTTCTGACATGGCCTGGATGGATATGAAAACCAATGGAATTGATGTGGTGATCGGCCCAATAGAAAACTACGAAGATGCACTCTACAACTACAAAGCTGCCCACGAAGCATATGTGTTGGTAAAAGACAAAAAATGGAGTGACAGGCTTTCAAAATATGCAGCTTTCCTTCCGGAACTTCAGAAAGGACTACCAGTAGCTGATGAATACAAAGCTGAGAAACCAGGAAGCGATGCTGACCTCAACGCTTATGATGTGGTGTACTACGCTGGCGATTGCAATGCGGGTTCTAAGACTATCGCTATCAACTTGCCAAATGATGAAGAAGTGCAACTGGCAAAAGGCTCTCGCAGGTTGCAACTCAAAAACGCAATGCGTGCTAAGTTTGACGAAATCTTGATGCCAATCTCTAAAGTATTGATCACTCCTGATCAGCAGCAATACATCACTTTTGATGCATTCTTTGCCAACACAATGTTCCACGAAGTGGCTCACGGACTTGGTATTAAAAATACAATCAATGGAAAAGGAACTGTGAGATCCGTACTGCAAGAACATGGATCTGCTCTGGAAGAAGGAAAAGCTGACATTCTCGGTCTGTATATGATCACTCAGCTGATGGAGAAAGGTGAACTTGAAGGACAAATCGAAGAATACTACACCACCTTCATGACCAGTATTTTTCGATCTGTGAGATTCGGTGCGGCAAGTGCTCATGGTAAAGCCAACATGATCCGATTCAACTTCTTCAAAGAATATGGCGCTTTCGTTAAAAACGAAGATGGTACTTACAGTGTGAAATTTGACAAAATGAAAGAGGCGATGAATGCTCTTTCTGAAAAGATCCTTACCCTTCAGGGGAATGGAGATTACGAAGGTGTAGATGCTCTTGTGAAAGAAAAAGGCATTATTACTCCCGATCTTCAGGCAGATCTTGACAAGCTGGAAGCCAAAAATATCCCGGTTGATATTGTATTTGAGCAGGGAACTGAAGTGCTAGGTCTTTAATTGATCAATCGATAAGAAGCATATGAAAACAGGCTGACCAAATTGGTCAGCCTGTTTTGTTTAAACCGAATACTGAAGTTGAAAATATTCCTTGGTATCCTTGACAATTGCTTTTAGGTTCAAAATGCCGGGCAAATTATAGTTCAGCAATACAAGAATCAAAAACTCAATAATTGATATTTTGGAACATTTTCAGTTTTTTCAGTGTGGCCTTGAAGAAAAAGCGTTAAGAATTTCAAACGTGGGGACGAAAAGAAAATCATGCTGTTTGAAGTCCGACGAAGGAGGGCAAGTTTCATGATTTTCCGTCCATACGATTGAAATTTAGACTTTTTGTTCGCAGTGCAGACGGCTAGTCCTTGGATTTTTTGACGGTTCGCCGCTGCGATTCGTTTTTGGACGGTCCGCCGCTGCGGCCAAGCCAAAAATGAAGAGCCTCCACGGCTAAAGTGGGTCAGGATATAAAATATTGAGCCCTACCCCTGATTTATTGATTACTTGATAATTTTCCTTTTGATCGTCTGACTTACTCAAAATGCGCAAAGAGACATCAAAACGCCTATTCTACTACTTCAACGTTGTTTGCATCAAATATGGAGGGTTTTTCAGCATATCGGGGACCAAGATAAGAGTGAAAGAATAAGAACAATTATCTATCATTTTACAAAATACTTTACCTTGCCATTGTCATTAACCAGCAAAAGCGTTAATTTCAATCAGAATTATTAAGAATAAGCTATGTTATACAACTCACCCGAATTGGCCATTGACTTTGGTCCTCCCACAACCAAAGCGTTGACTTTAATTTTTTTCTTTAGGGGAAAATTCTCAGAAAGGACATCCAAAGAGGCTGCTAAAGTATGGAGTACGGTTTTCGAGGAGGACCAGAAACAACAGTACCATATAGTTTGGGATTGCACAGAAATGAAAGGTTTTGAGATCAATGCCAGAAAACAATGGTATGAGCTACTGTCTAAATACAGGCCTCAAATAGCTCATGTGACTACCATTTGCTCTAGTATTATGATCAGAAGTGCTGCAAAAGTGATGCTGCAGCTTTACAATATTCCAAATAAAGTACTGAGTCCGGTGCACCCCTGAAAGACCAGGTATTTTCTAATTGCTTTTGGATGTGCTACAACAGTCAAAGTCTGGGATTCTCCAAAGAATCTCAGACTTTAGCCAGGGAATGAAAATTCTTAATGCTCATTCTCAGGACTTTGCTTAATTTTATGAAGTAAAACACACAATATCAATTTGAAATTTTCGGAATTACAGCTTAATCCAAGACTACTTGAAGGAATAGAGGCCATTGGATTTGAAGAGGCAACACCGGTGCAGGAAGCCACCATACCAAAAATATTAGAGGGAAAAGACATTATAGCCGCAGCGCAAACCGGCACAGGTAAGACCGCTGCTTTTCTGCTTCCCATCATCCACAAAATACTGGAACAGCCATCTGATGAACACATCAAAGCGCTGGTGATTGTTCCTACACGCGAACTTGCCGTGCAGATAGACCAGCAGATGGAAGGTCTCTCCTACTATACTTCTGTGAGCTCACTTGCGGTGTATGGCGGTGGAGATGGTCAGTCTTTTGATCGGGAGAAAAAAGCACTTACTGAAGGCGCCGATGTGATCATTGGAACGCCTGGCAGACTGATTGCCCACCTCAACATGAAATATGTGAAAGTGCAGCAGCTGGACTACCTGATCCTGGATGAAGCCGACCGCATGCTGGACATGGGGTTCAATGAAGACATCATGAAGATCATTGGGTATCTGCCCAAGCAAAGGCAAACCCTGCTCTTTTCAGCAACGATGCCTGGAAAAATCCGCGAACTGGCCCGAAAAATTCTCCAGGAACCTGAAGAGGTTAGCATTGCCATTTCTAAGCCCAATGAAAAGATTGTCCAGGCAGCTTTTGTATGCTACGATGGACAAAAGATCGACCTGGTAAAACATATCCTGAAGGCGGACTTTCTGCGCAGCGTCATTGTGTTCTGTTCTACCAAAGAAAGCGCCAAACGTCTGAGCAAAGAGCTGAAAAGATTGGAAATGTCAGCTGAAGAGATTCACTCAGACCTGGAACAAAAAGAACGCGAAGCGGTATTGAACCAGTTTAAAAGCCGTAAACTCAAAACCCTGGTGGCTACCGATATCCTTTCCCGCGGCATAGATGTGGAAGACATTGATATCGTGATCAACTACGACGTACCTAACGATGGTGAGGACTACATTCACAGAATTGGACGGACAGCTCGCGCAGCCTCAAAAGGAGGTGCTTTCACTTTTGTGAATGAAAAAGAACAGCAGAAGTTTCTGGCGATAGAAGAATTGCTCGGAAAACCAGTACCCAAAGCAAAAATCCCCGAATACATCGGTGAAGGCCCTGCGTATAACCCAAAACCATTCCGCAAAGGCGGTGGCAAAAGATATGGAGGAAGGAGAAAGTAAGATCTTCTATAAGCCGAGTAAATGTTTCAGGGAATTGTCTTATTCAATTTATTGTTAACTCTAAAATCTGGACAGACTAGGCAGTCTAAGCAATTGAAACTATGAGTACCTGGCAATTTGAAAACGCAAAGAAGGAATTCAGCAAAATTGTTGAGTTAGCGATTAATAAAGGCCCACAAATGATATCCAGTCGTGGTAAAGAATCAGTAGTGATTATTTCTCATGATGAGTACATGAATTTAATCCGGAGAAAGAAGCCACTGATTGAAGTCCTAAAATCCGCTCCCATAGCAAACCTCGACTTATCAAATGGCACTTGTAACCAGAAATACCAAAGATTTTGAAAGTACAGCTCTGGAACTGATCAATCCCTGGTAAAAAATATGAAAGACAATTTCTCACATGTCGCCAGTGAATACGCCACTTTCAGGCCTACATATCCTGAGGAATTGTATGAGTTCATCTACAGCCAGTTTTCCAACTTTGATGCTGCCTGGGACTGTGGCACAGGTTCCGGACAAGTAGCGGGTGTTCTGTCCAGGAAATTTTCTCGTGTAGATGCCACAGACATCAGTGAAAAACAATTGGCTGCCGCGGTGAAGCAGCCCAACATTCATTACACGCAGCAGCCAGCTGAAGCAACCAACTTTCCTTCTCAGCATTTCGATCTGATCACCGTCGCTCAGGCCATTCACTGGTTTGATTTTGAGAAGTTCTATGCAGAGGTAAAACGAACGCTAAAACCTGACGGGCTGCTAGTTGTAATGGGTTATGGACTGCTCAGCATCTCACCGGAAATTGATCAGCTCATGGCGCATTTTTATAATGTCACCATCGGGCCATACTGGGATCCTGAGAGACGCTATCTGGATGAAGCGTACCAAACCATCCCCTTCCCTTTCCGGGAAATATCAACACCTGCATTTTACGCTGAGTTAGAATGGTCACTCGATCATTTCTTCGGATATCTGGGCACCTGGTCGGCCGTGAAGCATTACAAAACCTCCCACCACAGCGATCCACTTCCTGAGCTGAGAAAAGCACTTACGCCGCTGTGGCCAGAAAAGCGAATCGTTTCTTTTTCAATACTGACGAGGATTGGGTTCAATACTTAGCCTGCCATTACTTAGAATTTAATGGAAAAATGGTTAAATTTCATGTTCCATGGAATCATCTACAAACCTCAAATTTCACCTCATCTTAGTATTACTAATCCTTTTAGTGGTATTGAAAGTGAGTGGTCAAACCGATGGCTCTATCAACCTTGTGAAGAAAGACGGTAAAATCATCACCCTTAAAAAACCCTACAAAATCCGAACTGTATCTGGTAAGAAATATAAAGTTGAGCATATTTATATGCTCACCAAAAACGCTTCCCTGATCGGAAATGACACGATTGAAACCAGCCAGATACGATCCATAACAGCCAAACCACAAAGAAATGTGAGCCAAAAAATAACCGGCTATATGATTTTAGGGGTTGGGGTTACCATGATTGCTGGAGGTGGTAGCCTTTACACTTTGGCTTATTCAGAACGAAACAGTGAATTTAACATATTTGGTGACCCTGGCCCATATATGGGAATAGCAATCGCCGGGCTGATTGTGAGTGGGATAGGTTATCTCATCGGAGAATTCCGGATCAGGTACAACTGCAAATATTGGGAAGTCACAATTACTCCATCATCGGATAATAAGTGAACCAAAAATTTACTTCGCTTCAAACACTATACGACGAAGACACTCCTGGAAATAGCATTACCAAAAATGACATAAAGCAACATTCCGCTACTTGCTTTGCAATGGTGAAAGCCGTAAATTCGACAGTGTTGTTTATTTACGTTGTTTATGGAACAGCACTGAGGGCTACTGGTTGTCTGCCGATTGACAATATCATTATGTGGTATTATAACCAATAGAAGGTATGGAATGTAAATCCACACGATTATTAAATACCGACTTGAAAAACCATCTTAACATGTTTAATACATTTAAAAATCTTACCAAAACGACCATTTTGCTGATCTCACTGGTCTTTTCACAATCCACATTTGCCCAGGATGGAACAATTTATCCACTAGAAACGCCTGAAGAGCCAAATGCTATTCCGCTCGGTACAGGAGGGGTGAATGATCAATCCGCTTCAGAGACCTGGTTCAGACAATGGGGAGATCCGATGGCTCGAAACATCACAACAGCCACGCTTACACCATTCTTACCGAAACCCGAGAAAGCAAATGGAACAGCCGTAATCGTTGCACCAGGTGGTGGCTTTAGGTGGCTTTCAATGGGCAACGAAGGTTGGGAAGTAGCAGAAGCACTCGCAGAGCTGGGAATTGCGGCTTTTGTACTCAAGTACCGACTCCACCCAACTCCAGAATCCCTTGACGACTTTAGTGCATGGATGAACCGAGCTTTTTCACCTCCGCCGAAGGATACAGCAAAAAACTCATCGCCCCGTCCATTGCAACTGGACTTATCGAATCAGCTGGAGGATGCGGAAGCCGCTTACGCTATGATTGTCCAAAAGGCTGAAGAATGGGGAGTTGATACCAGCAGGATCGGAATGATTGGTTTTTCGGCTGGCGCCGGCTTGACCATGCATTCAGCACTGAATTCTCAAACAATGAAATTAGCTTTCATAGGCCCAATATATGGTGGTATGGGACCAGTAGAAGTTCCAAAGGATGCCCCGCCTATGTTTAATGTAATTGCTACCGACGACTTTCTTTTCAAAGGTCAATTTGGCGTCATCAGCTCGTGGTATAAAGCAGGCATACCTGTGGAATTTCACCTTTACCAAAATGGTGGACATGGTTTTGGCCTTGGCAATCCCAATCGAACCAGCAACCGATGGTTTGATTCCTTCATGCACTGGCTGAATGTTAATGGCTTTCTTTCTTCTGAATCCAAACAGTGATCAATAAAACCGCGATTCGACCAAGACACTCCCGGATAATGTATCGCCAAAAATGACAGGGAGCAACATTCCGCTGCTTGTTTTGTATGTGTTAAAGCAGTATATTCCACAATCTGAAATGGAATTCAAAAGGTATTATTGGTTATAGTGAATTAACTATAACATAAGTTGTGGTGCATGGTCGGGTGCGCAATTTGAATTCCTTTAAGCTCAAAATATGAAGAAATACGCTATTCTAACTTTCACAGCAGCAGGGATGGTTTACGGAACAGCTCCGAATGAATCAGGCCCAGCCAGACTGAACATTGGCAAACACAATACTTCGCACCGAAGACCAGACAAATCGGCTGAGGATTTAATCAGAAATGATGATGGAACACCAAGACAATTTGTTTCCCAAGTTGATGCCCTTAACTATTGTGTTGGACAGGGATGGGATTTAGAGCAAACAATTTTTGAATCGCACGAAGGGTTTAACTCAAGAGATCCATTAAGCAATTATATCTTCATTTTATCTAGAGAAGACTCTTAAAAAGTTATCTTTTATGATAACTTTGCTTTGTGAATAGAGAAATAATCTTCTACGAGAATTACTTCATTGAATTTTACCAACAAAAAGACCAAAAGGTTAAAGGGAAAATTCAGTACGTTTTCGAGTTGATTAAACAGGTTGACAGGGTGCCTGAGAAGTTTTTAAAGCATTTGACGGGGACTAACGGACTTTATGAAATCCTAATAGAATATCAGTCAAATATTTATAGGGTTTTCTGTTGTTTCGACGAAGGTCAACTCGTTATTTTATTTAACGGATTTCAGAAAAAGACTCAAAAAACTCCTAAATGGGAAATTGATAAGGCTCAACAACTGATGAAGGAGTACCTTGCCTACCGGCAGGCAGGTTTTGAAAACAAAAATTAGATCATGAAAGAATATAAAAACATAAAAACGTTTGACGACTTGATCGAACTTGAACATGGGAAAATCGGCACTGAAACTCGAAACAAATATGAGGAAGGCGCACAGATGTTCATTGTGAGTGAAATGTTAAAAGCTGCTCGTAAAGAAGCAAACCTGACCCAAGAGCAACTCGCTGAAAAGTCAGGTACAAAAAAGAGCTACATTTCAAAAATTGAGAACGGAAAAGGAAACATCCAACTTTCTACTTTAATCCGAATTTTCGAACAAGGATTGAACCGACGAATTGGACTAACCTTCCTTTAAAAACTTAACATGCACCACAGTCGAGTGGATGGCCGTAGGCCATGAGACCTACGGTGCACCCCTGGAACGCCAGCCTGGTCACACCACTCCCGCACATGCGGGATACGGGTCGCGTATACGGCGGACTAGATTTCTACACAGAACGCAATTACTCACGATCTTCATATTTTCCCCAGCTTCGATCCTGGGTGGCCGAATTTATCTCAAGCGTAAAAGGGATAAGTAGAAAATCGATCAGGCCTCAGTTTGCAGCAGTTTGCAACTATGGCTAATCTGATTGAAATCAGCTGTAAAAATCGCTATCTTTGATATATGACACTTGAGCAAAGAAAAATATCTATAATCAACTGGATTACTAATCTGGATGACGAAACAATAATCAATCAAATTGAAAGTTTTCGAAAAACCTCAATTGATCAGCTACCAAAAGAGATCGTTGAGCTTTTGAATATTTCCGCTGCTGAGTCCATAGAGGATTGTATCGAACACACTTCGGCTCAGGACATTCTGGATCTGGAAGAATGAAGAAAATTATTTGGTCTCCTACAGCCCGATAATCCCTAAAACAAACTTCAGATTTTATAATCGAACTCTGGAACGAAGAAGTAAATGCAGAGTTCCTGAACCAGCTTAATCTCCGTATCGAACAAATTCAAAAGAACCCGAAACTTGCTCCAACTTTTGAGGATAGTGAGATATGAAAACTAGTAATCCATAAATCAGTTTCGCTTTTCTATTTGAACTTACCAGACCACATAAGACTTCTCTTGGTTTGGGATAACAGACAAAATCCTTCAAAGCTTTACCAGCACTTAACTTAAGAGTAGTAAACCACTAACTTACCAAGTTAGCCTCAGCAACAACTGAGGTCGATAATCTTATGAAGTCTCTGACTTCACACATCCTTCCTCTCTTACTATTCAGTACCATCAATCAAAAAAAATCACTCCACCTTATTACGAAACCAAATGGTTTCATATATATTTACAACCATATAGTTTCATAAAATCAAAAGACCATGAGACGAGACGTATTTCAGGCCATAGCAGATCCGACAAGGCGAGCAATCATCACCTTGATCGCCCTGCATGCCATGACGCCTAATGCCATTGCAGAAAATTTTAACACCACCAGACAAGCGGTGTCCAAACACCTGCGCATTCTGACAGAATGCGAGCTGGTCAAGCAGGAACAGCAAGGCAGAGAGATTTATTATTCTCTGGAAGTGGAGAAGATGAAAGAGATAGACATCTGGCTGGAGCAGTTCCGTAAAATCTGGGAAACCAAATTCAATCAATTGGATAACTTATTAACTACAATGAAAAAAGATAACAATGAAGAATGACCTACTTTTTGATTTTACCGTGGACAAGGCTGCCAAAACGGTAATGATTACAAGGGAATTTGCAGCTGGCCTTTCACTCGTCTGGGATGCTTTTACGAAAGCGGAATTACTGGATCAATGGGTGGCTCCGGCTCCATACACCGCCAAAACCAAATACATGGATTTTGAGGTTGGTGGTAAGCGATTTTATGCAATGGTAAGTCCTGAAGGACAAGAACACTGGGCACTGCAGGAATACACTTCCATCACGCCAAAAACAAATTTCAAACTCTATAACGCATTTGCGGATAAAGATGGCACCCCACAACCTACAGGCTCAGACTGGGACTATAACTTCAGTGAAAAGGAAGGTATCACCAAAGTCAGCATTCGCATCTACAATGACTCTCTGGAGCGAATGGAAATGATGATCAAAATGGGCTTCAAAGAAGGTTTCACAGCATCTGTGAAAAACCTGGAAGAACTGCTTCAATCAATGCAGGAGAATGGAAGCAACTAAAGCTACTCCCCTGGCCTGAGTTTGCAACTCCGGTTATTAATACCTTGATCCAACCTCCCCTAGCCTGAGTTTGCGACTCAGGCTATTGATACCTTAAAGTCTGTGACTTATTAAACCAACATCACAAAATTCTAATGACCGAATTCCATAATTTCAAAATCCCCGAATATCTTAGTCTCTTCAGTTTAAACAACCAATTGATATGGACTTAGGAATAGGATCAAGAGTAAGACACGAAGAACTTGGTGTTGGTGTGGTGGTACAGGTAACTTCAGAGTCGTTTATCATCACTTTTGTGAATCATGGCGTGCGGGAAATCGGACTGATGTATGCGGATGACGAACTGGAAGTTTTGGAAAAAGCAGCCCCAATCAAGGGTCTTGTCAGCCTGGATGAGGTAGAGAAAATGCTGGAAAAAATTGTTGGTCGTGTTGCAGATGAAGTGACCACTGTCGACATGCATCACAAATGGGAAGGCGGCAAACTCATCTTCCAACCCGGAAACCCCGAACTCAAATCCTACGAACTTCCTATTGATACTTTCTTCCACAAGATCGTGATGGTGCGTGACCGTCTCAGAGTGATGGAGCAGCGCATCAATAGCTCCGAACTCAGCGATGAAGACAAAGTGAATCTACAGCAATATATCACCCGAATTTATGGCAGTTTGACCAGCTTCAATGTGCTGTTTTCAAACAAAGAAGTTGGGTTTACAGGAACCGGTGGGAAAGATTAGAAAAAAGATCTCGTTTATGAAGACCTGAAAGTTGAGGTGTAAAGTTTTTCAGAAACCTGCACTACCTCTAACTTCCAGCTTCTAATCTCTAACCTCCAACCTACAGCTTCCAGCTTCCGACCTCCAGTTTCTAACCTCTATCAAGCTTCATATTTCTCAATCTATTTCCGAACTTCGCCTTCCTATTATTAGTTTAGTACCACATTATGAGTAAAGAAAGAATCGTCAATGTAGGAATTGTGCAGACATCTTGTAGCAAAGACCTGGACGACAACCTGCAAAAAGCCATCAAAGGTGTAGAAGATGCAGCCGCTAAGGGTGCCCAGATTGTATGTTTGCAGGAGCTTTTCCGGTCTACATACTTCTGCGATGTGGAAGACTATGATAATTTCAACCTTGCTGAACCCATCCCCGGCCCAAGTACGGATTTATTTTCTGACCTTGCTAAAAAGCACAATGTAGTGATCGTCGCTTCTTTGTTTGAAAAACGCGCCGAAGGACTTTATCACAATACTGCTGCGGTGATCGATGCAGATGGTACTTATCTGGGCAAGTACCGAAAAATGCACATTCCCGACGATCCGGGATATTATGAGAAATTTTATTTCACTCCCGGTGACTTAGGTTTCAAAACCTTCCAAACCAAATATGCCAAAATAGGTGTGCTGGTATGCTGGGACCAGTGGTATCCGGAAGCTGCCAGAATCACCTCACTCATGGGAGCAGAAATGCTCTTCTACCCCACCGCTATTGGCTGGCACGAAAGTCAGGATGAACACACCAACAAAGAGCAGCACAATGCCTGGCAAACCATCCAGCAGTCACATGCTGTCGCCAATGGAATCCCTGTAATTGGTGTGAACCGAACTGGTGTGGAAGGGGAAATGCAGTTTTGGGGTGGCTCCTACGTGACCAATGCCTTTGGCTGGCTGGAATACAAGGCACCACATCTGGAAGAAGTAACCGAAGTGATTCCTGTAAATATGAGTAAATCAGATAGCTACAGGGTACACTGGCCATTCCTCCGAGATCGCCGAATTGATGCCTACTCTCCTATTGAAAAGCGTTTTATTGACGAATAAATGGCTGAAACTCCAAAATCACAAGGCTTTCGATTTCCAGCAGAATGGGCTCCCCACAGGGCGACTTGGCTGAGCTGGCCACACAACAAAAACTCCTGGCCCGGAAAAATCGAAACCATTTACAAACCATACTGCGAGTTCATCAAAGCTGTAGCCAGAGATGAGCAAGTCTGTATCAACATTGGCAATGATGCCATGCAAAAACAAGCCATCACATACCTGAAGGAAGTTGGCGCGGACATGAGTAAAATCACTTTTTACCAGCACCCAACCAACGACACCTGGTGCCGAGATCATGGGCCCGCTTTTGTAGTGAAAGATGGGGAAAAAGCAATCATCAACTGGGGCTACAATGCCTGGGGAGAAAAATATCCTCCTTATGATCTGGACAATCAAATCCCTGGATTGGTAGCTGAAAAACTGGACTTAAAGACTTTCACTCCTGGCATAGTGATGGAAGGAGGTTCTGTGGATTTTAACGATCAGGGAATTATCCTGACCACAACCGCTTGTTTGCTAAACAAAAACAGAAACCCTCACCTTAACCAGACTCAGATTGAACAATATTTGAAAGACTATTATGGAGCTAATGAAATCTGGTGGATCGGAGATGGCATAGTTGGTGACGATACGGATGGGCATGTGGATGATATCACGCGATTTGTCAATAACAACACCATAGTGACCGTAGTGGAACCGAATGCCGCAGATGAAAACCATCAACCTTTGGCGGAAAACCTGGAGTTGCTCAAAAGCTTCAAAATGCCTGATGGTTCACCTTTGAATGTGGTGGAGCTGCCCATGCCGAACCCTGTGGTTTACGAGGACCAGCGCTTGCCCGCTTCTTATGCCAATTTTTACATTGCCAATGGATGTGTGGCTGTTCCGACTTATCGTGACCCCAAAAATGATCCGGTGGCATTACAAATACTGCAAAGTTTGTTTTCTGATAGAGAAGTCATCGGAATCGATTCTACTGATATTGTCTGGGGACTAGGTAGCTTTCACTGCCTTAGTCAGCAGGAACCGTTACAAGCGTAATACTTACCTCCATGGTTTTATGGTGATTTTTACTATTTTCACTTTAAAACCAGCCATAATGTAAATGTCCTTAGAAACCCAGCTTGACTTCAGGCCTGAAGAGTTTGAAGATTTCTATGAATCACAAATCCGCAAACATGCATTACGACTCAACACTACTTTAACCCTAAGCTTCCTCAAAAGTACAGCTCTTTGCGTAGTTGGAATTGCTTTAATTCTCATCAGTGACGTAAAATTGAACATGGTTCCTCCGGGTATTCTATGTTTTCTGTTAGGTTGCTTTTTCTTTTATTATACCATCAAGATCAAACTTGCTTTCAGAAGTTCTCAAAAACAATCTCGCAAAGAGATGGAAGAATATATCCAAAAACACCATCAAACACTCACCATGGGGCTGAAAGTAGATGAAAATCGTATAGAGTATTTTGAAAACGGGCAACTCATCACCACATCATACTGGTCTGACCTCCAAAACACAGACTTCAATAATGATTACTTTTTTATCTTTTTTGCAAACCCCAATCAAAATATCATGATTCCTAAGTTTGCCGTTGGCGAAGAATTCTATAAGCAAATGCTTAAGCTTACCAGGGAGAAAATGTCAAGAATAGGAAGCGCGCAAACACATGGCTAACGATATAATACTGATCCTTTTTCTTCCAATGTGTTAGTGATATTGTTAATAAATATGAAATTTACGTAGCAATAATTATTAGTTATGACACTCACACAACTACACTACGCACTTGCACTGACAAAGTATCAGAATTTTAAAAAAGCTGCCGATCACCTTGGTATCAGTCAACCGGCACTCAGCATTCAGATACAGAAGTTGGAGGAGAATATTGGTATCAAATTATTTAACCGCTCCGGCACTCCACTTGAAGTTACCAAAGACGGTGAACTGTTTCTCATCCGGGCCCAGGAGTTGATGAATAGTGCTCGTCAGTTAGAAACCTTTGTGAACGAGCTCAAAGAAGACTACAGCGGCTCACTGACCATTGGTGTGATTCCTACGTTAGCTCCTTTTCTGATTCCACTCTTTAGCTCGGCTCTGCATGAAGACTACCCCGATTTGCAGTTGGTTTTTAAAGAGCAGATCACAGAAAATGTGGTCAACAATGTACGCAATGGAGAGCTCGATCTCGGCATCATCTCCACTCCCATCAATGTGTATGGCATTCAGTCAATTCCGCTCTTCTATGAGCGTTTCTATGTATATGCATCAAGAGAAGAACACATCTCCACAACCGACATTCGGCTGGAAGACATCAACTATGACAAACTCTGGTTGCTGGACGAGGGCAACTGCTTCCGTGATCAGATCAATGATTTCTGCGACTTGAAAGCCATTCGTAAAGACAAGAAATTCATTTATCAGAGCAACAGTATCGATGCTCTGATCCGTATTGTGGACACTCGTGGTGGCATGACGATATTGCCGGAACTGACCACTCTCAGCCTGAACGAATACCAGGAAGAAAACCTAAAGATCATCCACGGACAACCCAAAGCCCGTGAAATTGGCATGATCGTAACACCCAATTACGATAAGGTACGCTATGTCAAACTACTGGAAGAATACATCAAAGCCAACATCCCGCATCACATGCTCGGCCAGAATGATTACGAAGTGGTGGACCCGAATATTAAGATGGATTGAGTGATGAACAAGCATTTTCAATTTTGATCCAAAATCTGATCAATGGCTTGAAAAACCTGGTGATCCGGTTCAAGAACTTTTTCGAACAATCCTCTTGCAACCTTCAATTCAGCCTTGCCCTTTTCTGTATTCTCATCTTCCAAATAGAGCTTTCCAATATAAAAACTGAGGCTTCCAAGGGTCTTATAATCATCTTGAAAATTAGGTTTCTGTGATTCAAAAAAAGATATCAAATCACTAATCTGACCATAATCCAAATAGGCATAAATCAGCTCGTTATAGACCGTAGGATTGTCTGTATCCAATTGAAACAAATCATCCCGAACTTTGTCCATTCCTTTTTTCTTTAGGTACATTCCAACGTTTAATAAAGGCCGAAGTGTATAAAAGTCATTTGGCTGAATCTCATTTGCGAGAGTATAGTAGGTGTAAGCATTTTCAGAGTCCTGTAATTCCTGATATGATGTGGCTATCAAGCGTGCAGCATCAGCTTTGTATGAAGGATATTCATAACGATCCAGAGCATTCTTAGCATACTTTATGGCATTCTCCCGATCATCCTGATATAAGTAAGCATATGCCAAATTATAATGACTGGATGGATACTCATCATTGAGCTCAATGGATTTCAAAAAATAGGGCTCACTTTCCTCAAACTCTTGCTTATTGATTTTGGCATATCCAACCCCATAAACACTGAAATAGTCATAAACCCCATGCTCATAACACTCCATAAATAAATGCTCAAATTCATTGATGCAGTCTTCAGCAGAAAGAGAGCAATCACCGCAATTAAGATGCATACTGTGGTAGTATCGACCAACTGCAAACTTGAGCTGATAATTATCTGGAAATTGCTCCATCAAAGTTGGTGCTATTGTTGACACATCAAGTGAATGCATTGCATAATTCCCTTCTCTTCCTCTTATATCTTTAATTTCTTCACCTTCATCCAGGTTTTTCAATGCAAATAGCTGGTGACCAATAGACATAACATACCCGTCGATACAAATGTCAATTTTCCTTCTAAACGCCTCTGGATTCGTATTATCCGGATCAATTTCCATTAGTACATCAAAGGCATCGCTATACTGTTTCGACTCAATAAGTTTATCAACTTTATCGAACGGTTGCTGCAAAGCAAAGATCAATGACAATAAGAATACCTTCATCACTTCTCCTTTTGCTCAATAGTCCATTCAATACCCCAGTGCTTTACATAGTATTCAATAGGCCCTAATCCAACTTCCTTTCTTCTTTGATTGACATACTCAGGTTCCCAGATTTCATATACTACCTGGTTACCGGTTTCTTTATCCACTGTGATCTGTGAACCATAAGTTTGAGGTTTCCCGTTTCTCATTTGAATCCTGTCTTCAAGCAATGCCAATTGACTGCCTTTAGACTCACCCTGTAGCACAGATTCTTTGAGTAGCGGCAAATACTTTTCCTGAGTTTCCAAAGGTGCATGTTGTATGACGAGCCATAATGCAGTGTTTGCAGCATCACCAACCAGGCTCTTTCCAACCCAGCCCCTTTCTTCAATGATTTCAACCACCTCAACCTCGTTGATACTGTCCTGCTCTGCCACTACCTCCCAGAAGTATTTCATTTTGTCAGAATCCTTTCCAAACTTTTCTTCAGCTTCACGATATAGCTGCCTCAACGTCTGATCCCGCACAAGGATTTTTTCTAATCGGCTTTTCAGCGGCTTGTCAAAGTCCTTTTCGTATTCTACTATATTGGCTTGAATGTTTTCCAAAATCTTATCCCATGCTGGCGTTTCATGCAGGGATTCCAAATCCGGATCATTCTTGAGGTGTTCCAGATTTCTCCAGCCTTTATCAACAGATAGGTTGAGATATTCCAGTGACTGTATGCTATCACCGGTCAGTGCCCAGGAGCAAGCTGCATTATAATATTGATTGCTAGAACCCTCCTTGATAGCGAATGCCTTGGAGTATTCCTGGGCTGATTCGGAGTATTTCTCTTCCTCATAAAGTTGATCACCATGGCTGATTAATTCATCAAACTGCTGAGCCTGGAGTGTAAAGGAAAGTAAGGAGATGATAATTGTTACTAATTGCTTCATAATGTTAGATCAATAAAATACCGCCTTTTGTAATAGACACCAATCTAAACAATTCTTTGAATATAGCTCTCGGTTACAATTATCAAACCATCACAATCACACCTTTCTCTTTGAGTTGGGCTATTTGTTTAGGCGAATAAAAAAGACCACTCTATCCTAGTTTTTCTTTGAGCTTTTTAAGCTGAGCAAGATGTTTGTCCGGGTCTTTTGACTTCAGATCTTCCAGATTTTGTAGTTTCCAGCGAATAGATGGAAATTGGCTTAAATTATAATGAGACCAATCAGGCTCTCCTGAATTAAAACCAACCAAAAACTCCTTATCATCATCATTTATTGATTTTCTCAATTGACTGATTAACTGGCTCCTTGTATTTTCAAAATCCTCATAAGTAAATACTTCCCGGGTCATTCCTGAAAACTGGGTATCCATTGCTTTACGCTGATCCAGAAGTGTTGGTGCAATCAATTCGTGGGTTGGCCGGTTGCTCCCAAGCAGGCTAAGAAAAAAACCTTCTTTTATCTCAGTTGTGACCCCTTCCTTTTCCAGCAGATATTTCACATCAAACAGGTCTCGTGGGTGTTGTCTATCCAAAGCCGCACATATTTTCCCACCAAAAAGTTGTCCAACTGGCACTACTGGCATTGAGCAAAATACATCAAACTCTTCTTGCGCTCCTTTACACAGCACCATATCAACTGGTGGTGAAAGAACACCTCTTCCTATCTGATTTACCTCAATTTTGATTTGTCCCATTTCGGCTGAGACAGTAAGCTTCAGGCGGTCTTCTAAATGATCAATATGTGCCTGAGGCAACATTTGACCCAACCTTCTTTTTATTCGCTCCAGCGCGTCATTTATATGTTTTAGTGAATCTGACCTTTCCTCGATTATTACGTAAGTCAAATCAATATCCACAGATAAACGTGGCATATTGCGTAAAAACAAGTTGATTGCTGTACCTCCATGAAGTGCAAAACACGACTCCTTAGCCACTTCAGGCAATACTTTCAGCAACAGAACTACCTGATTTTTGTATTGATAATTCATAGCTGCTCTATATCATCGGGTACTGTGATCTGGTATTTAGAGATATAAGTTCCACCTTTCACCAAACTACGTTTGCCTTGACCAAAATCAACTCCCTCTAAGTCGAGATATTTCACCCATTGGTGATCAGCCTTTTCAGCCAGGTACATAAAAAGTCTTTTAACCTTCACAGAACTGCACAACTGTAATAATTCAGACACCTTATCCGGCCTGAGATTGTTAAGCGATTCCATGACTTCAAAACATTCTTTCAAATTCTGACTTTGAGGGACTAAGTATAAACACTCCATTAGGGCACGAGGCGGCGAAGAGACCTTCAAATTGAGTCCTTGAAATTCCACTTCAGAAAATCCAACCTCAGAAGGAAATAAAGAGGTCATATGATAATGAAATATAGCTTCCCAATCGTAACTCTTAAACCACTTTGGCAATGACTCTTTTGGTTGTCCAAACAACTCCCAGTCCGAATTTGAAAATCTCAAATAATGCGCCTTACCCTGCATCCCCAGAGCGGTCATTGCCCCAGGATGAACCGACAGATATAACTGTTCCTGCAACGCAAATATCCCTCCAGCTAATGAGAGTTGCTCACCGGAGCGCTTCATAGCCCCTGTCCCGACAGACTCAAACCAACCGGAATGACGATACCTTTTTTGTAAGTCCAAACTTATTCCCTGCAAAGCCATCCAGGCTGAAGTGATGACGGCTCCTTTTGGGAGGACATGAAGTAAATGGTTTATTTTTGTTCCCTTTAAGGTATTCATAGTACCAAAGTAATCAATAAAATAAACTATCCCAAAAAATTGGTTTATTAAAATCTTCAAAAAAGTACTTATAGTACCTTAAAAAATAAAAATTTAAACCATCACAATTACATCTTTTTCCTGGAGTTGGGCTATTTGCCTGGCAGGAACAGGATTCCCCATCAGGTTGACATACTCCAGTTCTTCCAACGCCATCAAAGGGGAAATATCATCTATCTGGTTGCCCGAAAGATCGAGCGTTTTCAGGTGAGTCAGGTTGCTCAGTGCATCGATATAGCCAATCTGGTTATTGGCCAGGTAAAGCTCTTCCAGGTGCTCCAAATTCCACAGATTTTCAAGATCAGAGATGGCATTGCCAGAGACATCCAGCACTTTGACATGCTTGCAAAACTCTACACCATCCAGTGATTCCAGGCCACTATAAGCCATTTCAAACGCTTCAAAATCTTCGAGATAATAAGTTGGAAACTCCTCATCTACCCTACCATACTCACGGAGCTTGATGAGATTATAGAAGGACCGTTCAAAATCCTCTGCATATTCCGCTGATTCCTCTCCAGCTTCATCGGTAAACACAAATCCATCTCCTGAGCTATTGTCCCAGGTGTATTCTTCGCTATAACCAATATCTGCGTCAACAGTCGTTGAAACTTCCGTATCAATCTCCTGAAGCTTTAAAATATGAGCATATTTTTGAAGGCTTGCCAAGTCGTTTTGCTCATAAATAGCATTGATCTCTTTCCGGATATGACCGCCTTTATCGGGGTGATAAAGCATGATCAGTTGGGAAAAGAGTTTTGCATCTTTTTCCTCCTCCGCAAAAGATACATATCTGGAAATCTTATTGGCAATCTTCCTAATCTTACTGTAATGCTTGTTTTTGTAGAGCGAAATCAGATGGCCCGTCACTTGATTGAGATTAGCATCAGCATACGCCTCAACCAAATCGGCATATAGTTCTTTGATGGTCATAAAGGGTCTAAAACAATCCGATAAAAATACCCAATAGACAAACTAATCCAACTTGAATTTAAGCTTCCTGCATTTCCAACATTAGACCCTCCTTGTATTCAGCTAGTTTGTCCTTAAAAGCAAGTTGTTCTTCAACCGGTAAGTGCTCCACCAACTCCTCATAATGACCTATACCAGCCAGAAGATTCTCTCTGAATTTGGTTAGCTGACGAGTGGCTTTTGGCGAAGGTTCCTTTTCCAGCTGCTCCTGCAGCTTTCCAAAATGATCAATATAAAGACCAAGCTCCTTGATCAGCATATGAGGACGGTTTTGCTGTGGAAGCACATTGACCTTTCCATAGATGTGACCGACCATTTCTTCCAGTGAATAAGTGCGATCAAAGTACGCCAGGTTGGGTCCCGGGCAGATACTTACACCTTCATTGTTATCCTTATCCATCAAATCAAATTTTTTGAGGAAACTCACCGCCAGACCATCACAAAGACATTCCTTCTCAGTAATTCTTGCAAAAGCTTCGTCATAAGACTCTTTCTCCAGGTTTTTTGCGTCCAGTTCTTTGATCTTTTTGCGCTGATAGGTGACCGAAGCGGTACATAAACCGGTTTCTGGGTCCAGTGCCAGGTGCTTGCGAAGACAAGGGCTTCCGGGCTTTCCTGCATCAATGCGTGCTTGTTTCACGCGAGCACCTGAGTTGTTACGCAGTGTGCTAAAAGCCACTCCAAGTGGCGAAATCCCACTGTTGTAAATATCACCTTCTCCAGCCTGCGCTAGTTCTGTGAGGGTTTCATCATCGATAGAAGTAGCCTCAGGCACCAGCAGAAACGGGCTTCCCCATCCAGTGGCATCTACTTTATAATAGGTTTCCATCAGTTCTCGCTCCTTGGCGGTTCCAAGCCCTCCCTGAACGGTGAGTTTCTGTTCCAGCCGAACTGCTGGAACACGATCTTGCGCTTCCCATGCAGCACGACAAATAGACTCCTGCTCTGCAAACATGGCATCTCTACTAGCCTGAAACTCTGACAAGATTGGACCAAGCAAAAATCCATCGCTGGCAAAGGTATGCCCACCACAGTTGAGTCCTGACTCCACACGATACTCTGATATCCAAAGTCCCTTTTTCGCCAGCATCTTTCCCTGCACCATTGCTGACCGGTAATCACTTACCTTCAGAATGATGCGCTTTTTAAGATAACCCTTAGCATCTGGATAGAAGTCATCAAACTGCTCCATGAACGCAAATAAGCGGGGATTAAGGCCCGCAGAAAGCACAATAGCTGAATCAAGATCACTCTCAGCATAACCCTTCAGTGCTCCACAAGCTTCTGTCAACACATTTTCATCAGCAGACGGCTGTCGATCCAGCTTGGTCATGATATTGACGTCTATACTTCCTGTTTTGAATTGATTGATATTTTGCTTTAAGTCTTCGGCTGACACATTTCCTGGAAGCATCCGAGCCATTTTAGTGAGCTCTTGAGGGTCTTTCTTCAGTTCTTCAAAGCTTCGGTTGACCAATTCATTCACCAGGTTCAAATAAGCTGTAATTCGCTTGTGCCGATGGTCAGGATCCTTGCGACTGATTGGCTCATAGGGCAGCTGATTGATCCTGGAATAATATTTTCTGGCCTTCTCAATTACATCATCTTGCACGATGGAAATGACTGAGGAAATCCCGTATTTGGCTACTTTGATAGGTGTATCGAGCGTATAGCCAAGTCCCATAACAGGGATATGAAAAGTGTGAGAGTGAATGTTCATGGTTTGAAAAAATTTAAACAAAGCTGCACCGATACTTTTTACCATGAAATGATCAAATTCATGTGGGATTTTGTCACAAACCAGAAATGGTTTTGTCAGCATCAATTAACGCTCCTCAGAAGGAGTTTTCAGGTTCCCTCAGTTCAAATGAATTTGCATATCTTTTTGGCCCTAAACTGAGCTAAAGCATGATTCTGAAATTTGGCCTCATTGGCTTTTTTATACTGTTGGCAATTTTGAGTAGCAGAAACGCTAAAACAAGCGGTTTTGCATTTACTTTTTTGATTTTCGCAGCAGTTTCAGCTGCCATGTCTTTTCCTGATCTTTTCCTTACCATTGGTAACTTTCAAACCAAATCACTTATCATTCCCCTATTGATTATTATCATGTTTGGGATGGGCACTGCCATGAGTGTGCAGGATTTTGTGAATGTGGTCAAAATGCCTAAAGGTGTGCTGATCGGGTTATTGAGTCAATTTACCATAATGCCTTTGGTGGGTTTTGGATTAACAACTGTTGCAGGGCTTCCTCCGGAAATTGCTGCCGGAGTGATTCTGGTGGGTTGTTCTCCAAGTGGACTCGCTTCTAATGTGATGGCTTATATTTCCGGGGCTAACCTCGCACTTTCACTTACGCTCACAGCCGTTGCTACCCTAATGGCGCCAATCATGACACCATTCCTGATGAAAATGCTCGCCGACCAACTGGTTCCTATTGACTTTCTAGCCATGTTGATCAGTATTTCAAAAATCGTGTTGCTACCCATTAGTGCCGGATTACTTTTCAACCACTTCTGGCATGGGAAATTCCCCTGGCTGGACAAAGCCCTACCTAAAATCTCAATGGCTGGCATTGCTATCATTATTACCATCATCACCGCTTCAGGACGAGATTCATTGATGGAAATTGGCATTGTCCTGATTCTAGTAGTCCTTGTTCATAATTTACTGGGTTACACTTTGGGATATGGTATTAGCCGATTGCTGGGTATGGATCAAAAATCAAGTCGGACGATCGCTATAGAAGTGGGAATGCAAAACTCCGGTCTGGCCTCCGGCATTGCACTGGAAATGGGTAGAGTAGCCACTATGGGATTGGCACCGGCAGTATTCGGACCGCTGATGAATATCACTGGCTCTTCATTAGCTACCTGGTGGAGAGGTAGGCCGGTTGATGAAACAAGGAACAATGGTCAAAAAGCCTAAGGCTTTAATCCTATTGATTGCCCGGCTAGAGCCGAGCAATTTTACTTCTTCTTACCCCACTTGCTCTGCTTGTAAGCCAGAAACAAAAAAATCAGGCCGGCGACTGTTAAACCATAAAACCCAAAACGCTGAGTCATGGTTGGTTCTACCTGCTCGGTTGTGGTTACGTCGTTCGGAACCTCTTTGTCCTGATCCTGTGCAAGCACTGAAATGATCAGCACCATTCCAAAAATGACTGTTAATAATGCCTTTCTCATTGATCAAAAATAAGATTAATCTAAATAATTCAAGAGAATAGATGGCTTTTCGGAGCAAAAACTATCTTCAGGGTTACGTCTGTGATGCTTTGAGGTTCATTTAAAAACCAAACCACTGTTTCATAATATCACACAAAGCTGCACTAAGAAGGCACAAAGTCTTTACTAATTCATTCTCTGTGAAACTTTGTGGCCCTTTGAGTTACTCTGTGAAACAACCTGGACATTGACCCTGGAATACACTTATAACTATTACAAATAAGATCAACAAAGAGGCTAAAGTCTATCACTGAGTTTAACCAAGAAACAAGCACCTACAAATACTGGGAAAGCTCATTTAAAATCGATCCAACGCTACTCTGTAGGTAGGATCTTCTAATACGTTCACATCAATGATTTTGTCAGCATTCTTTAAAAGCTTGATACAATCCGGACTCAAATGCTTGAGATGCAATGTTTTCCCAACTTTCATGTAGCGCTCAGTAATTTTATTCAGCGCCTCAATGGCCGACATGTCCACTACCCTGCTCTCCTGAAAGTCGATGATCACTTCAGCCGGATCATTCTGTACATCAAACTTTTCATTGAAAGCCGTAATAGACCCAAAGAATAGTGGTCCATAGATTTCATAATGCTTCACACCATTATCATCCACATACTTTCTGGCACGGATTCTCTTGGCATTGTCCCAGGCAAAAACCAAAGCCGAAATGATCACTCCTACAACTACCGCCAGTGCCAGATTATGGAGGAAAATGGTCACCAAAGTCACCATCACCATCACAAAAATGTCGCTTTTTGGCATCTTGTTTAATACACGAAAACTTGCCCATTCGAAGGTCCCAACGGATACCATAAACATCAAACCCGCCAGCGCGGCGATAGGTACCTGCTCAATCAGAGAAGCTCCAAACATAATGAAAGAAAGCAGTAGCAATGATGCCACAATTCCGGAAAGACGAGCTCTTGCTCCATTGGAAATATTGATCAGACTCTGACCAATCATCGCACATCCCCCCATCCCTGAAAATAATCCTGAAAGCACATTGGCTGTTCCCTGCGCCACAGCTTCTTTGTTGCCTCGCCCACGACTTTCGGTGATTTCATCCACGATATTGAGCGTAAGCAAACTCTCAATCAACCCAACACCAGCTACAATGGCCGCATAAGGAAAGATGATACTCAAGGTCTCAAAAGTGAATGGTAATGAAGGAATATGAAATGGAGGGAATCCACCAGAAATAGAGGCAATATCTCCTACTGTTTTCGTCTCAATGCCAAAAGCCACTACTACACCAAAGGTTGCAAGAATAGCCACCAATGACGCAGGAACAGCTTTTGTCAATTTAGGAAGTCCCCAAATGATGAGCATCGTAAGAAGTACTAAACCAATCATCATAAAAAGTGACTCACCTGCCATCCAGTGACCGGAAGCATCTTTGAAGTGATCGAGCTGAGCAGTGAAAATGATCACAGCAAGCCCATTCACAAAACCAAAAATTACCGGGTGCGGCACCATACGCATCAGCTTACCTAAACGAAGCACTCCTGCTCCTATCTGTAAAACTCCTGCCAGAATCACTGTCGCAAAAACATATTCTACTCCATGGGTTTTGGCTAAAGCTACGATTACCACGGCCACAGCCCCTGTAGCTCCGGAGATCATTCCTGGTCGACCTCCGAGAATGGAAGTCACAAGCCCCATCACAAATGCGGCGTATAGTCCGGTAAGCGGAGAAAGTCCGGCAATCAAGGCAAACGCTACTGCCTCTGGCACTAGGGCCAGTGCAACAGTAAGACCTGATAAAATCTCGGTTTTATAATCTACTTTTTGTTTGAGGTCAAAAAGGTTCAAATACTTTTTCATGAACAACGAAAACAGTTGATTGATTGGAAGCAAATCGCTCCTTGAAATAAAATTTTACTTGAAAGCCACTGACTCTACGGTACTTAGCTGATTGAGTGAGAGGTTCTTCAAATTTGCGGGTGCAAAGAGAGTTGATTTTTCAACAAAATCAAACCTTTCTTAGAATTATTCTAAAGAAAAGAGAGGTTTGGTGAATGGAAATCATTCTAATTACCGTTTGTTGATAATGCACAAGTAAATGTGCATATAATGCTTGATTTCGCACATGTACATGTGCAAATTCTTCAGATCAACGTGTGATACACGCCAAATACTGGTCAGTGTGCTCAATGTGGAGAATTTCACATTTGAGGCCGAGCTTTTTACAGGTCTCAGCGAGCGTCTTCTGATCTACATATACCCAATCAAACCAGTCGCCTTTCTCTCCTTTGTATTCGTACTGATAGTGTACCTCCCCATAGTAGCCATCTGGCTTCTGAAGGCCATCTTCATACAAATAGCTGATATCGGACGAATCAATCAACAACTGACCATCAGGGCTTAACAAAGACATGCACTTGCGTAAAAAGTCAGAAACACCTGCTAAGGTGCCAGCCAATCCCAGCCCATTCATGAGAGCCAGAATGGTATCGTACTTTCCATGGTGCTGCCAAAAGTCTCCAAGCAGTGGCTGATCCACACCAGACTGAACCATCACTTCTACACACGCCGGAGAATTTTCTAAAGCCACCACGTCCAGTCCTTTACTCTGTAAAATCAAAGAATGAACACCCGAACCAGCTCCAATATCCAGCACCCTGCCCTTGCACTCAATCAGCGCCAGGTGCTCCAATGTAGAAAGGTCTTCTTCTTCCCGAAAAAACACCTCAGTATGCATTTCTTCTGGTTGATCGTATGAATTGTGAATGATCAGCGTGGCATCATCATCGCCCTGATAGTAATCACGAATCGCCTGGCCGTGGATATCTTTCAATGTGCTATAATTTTAGAAGCACGAATATAATATGATGATATTCAGATGTGCAAGATTGACATTGACTTCTATGGGGAGATTCTATTGAATAGAATGCTGTTTCATTTCAGCATTTTATGGAATTATTGCTGTTTTAATTAAGCAAAATAAATCCAATACTCCGTGTAGACACAAAATGTAACACATGAAAACCCGCAACATTGCTGCTGCGAGCCAAACATGATCACATCGCAGTAATAGTAAATTCTACTCTTCTGTTTCGTTGGTATCTACAGGTTTTCGCCTTGAAGAGCATATTTTAAAAGCTGTAGACAGCATCCAGCGCAATCCACTCAAAACCCAGATTAGGTACGTAAATACTCGTATTTTCTTCTTGAAAAAATTCCCGTATGGTATTCATTTTCGAGTTAGTGATGTTGAAAAATCTATCCCTCATTGTGGCTGTATTCCATAATGTAAGGGATTCTGAAAAATGGAAGGCCAGGAACTAAAAAGCCCCTGTCACAGAAGCTTCAAATTTCTTCTCACAGACACCAGCGACACGCGGACACCTGTTTGTTTTCCTAATTGGATGGATTGCCCCTCGATGGGGCCTCCCAGACATAATACACTCTGTCAAGTTGAACTAACCTTGGCATGGCCGCCCAAGGGGGACAACTGCTGACTTACCATAAGTTTTCCTTGATTTTCTCAGGACCTTGACTTGTATGAAAAACCATTACAACAATAACTTCTTTTGCTGTTACCTCATAAATGAGTTTGTAACTCCATTTACTAACAGAACGGTAGTTATTCTCTTCATCTTCCAGATAAGGTTCTCTGGAGTACTTTTCCGGGAAATCTCCTAAGCCTTTGGCTAATGACAATAATGTCTTTCTTACATTGTGAGCTGCCGATGGGGAGTCTACTTTGATGTATTCGTAAATATCTTTTAAAGATTCTACTGCTTCATTGTCCCAACGAACAGGTAATCTTTTTCTCCTCACCAATTTTCTGATTCCTTTTCTAAGTCTTCCTGAGTGGTGTATTGTCCTGATTTAACCCGACTAGAAGCAGCTCTGACTCGTTCAATCAACTTTGATTTAGTTATAGGCTCTCCTTTGGAAGTGTAGCCCACAACTGGATCACTTGATACTGGTAATCCATTCTCTACGATTTTGTGGTATGCATTCAACAACTCTTCATCTTCGATCCTATCAATAAGGTTGTGTAAGGATTTCCTAACATTTGCTACTGCCATAATTATGTCCTTTTCTACAAAGTAACAATTTCTAATCATTTTTCCTCCCATTAAAATGGGTGGAAATACCTGCAGGAAAAAACTAATACTGAGATTGATCAGCCAACGCTTAGCCAACTCACTGAGATTTGTAAACTACCCGAAGAAAACAAAAAACAAATTTTTATGGTGGTGGATGCCCTGCTGAGAGATTTTAAAACCAAACAGGCGTATTCATTAAAAACCACATCACTATGCTTTCGCATTTCTTCTACGTGGCTATGAGAGCCGTTATGATATGATCGTATCGTTGCAAACTACACTTGGAAGAGTCTTTGAAGAAAATCAAGGGCTAATAGTAAATGAATAATTATCACTCGACACAGTCAAGCGACTGTCAGAGTATGTATGGTGTGACTCGCTTACTACATCGAGTCTGTTGTCGAAAAATACCAACAGAGGCAAAAAACCCGCAACATTGCTGCTGCGGGCCAAACATGATCACATCGCAGTAATAGTAAATTCTACTCTTCTGTTTCGTTGACGGCCTTCCTCTGTATCATTGGTATCGATAGGGCTAGCCTCTCCATAACCTTTGGAAATCAGTCTGGAAGCATCAATTTTCTTGGAAGTAAGGTATTCCAGCACCGACTGTGCCCGACTCTGAGAAAGTGCTTGATTGGCAGCATCCGAACCCACATTATCCGTATGGCCGGAGATTTCGATCTTCATGTCTTTGTATTTCTCCAGCAAAGCCACAAGACGATTCAAATCAGGAAATGAGGTATCACGTAGTGTAGCTTTCCCAAAGTCAAAGAAGATATTCTTAATCAAAACAGTCTGCCCTACTTCTATTGGCGCCAGGTAGAGATTACGCTCTATCTCCTGGTATTCTTCTGAGTGCTCAATATCCAGAAAGTCACTAACTGTTACAAAATTCTCTTTAGATGCTAAGAAGCTGTAGCTATTACCAGAAGTAAGCACAATTTTGTACGTTCCATCAGAAGCCAGAGAAGTAGCCCGACCGATTTCCTTATCTGTTTCCAACTCTGAATAGCGGATTTCGGCAGCTATAGGTTCATTGGTTTTAGCATTCAACACTTTACCATAAACCATGGTCACAGCTTTTGGCTTGGCAGCTTCAGGTATTTTGATTCGGAAAAGGTCAAGATCTCCCTCAAAATAGGACTCAGAAATCACGTAGGCGTACGCTCCTGATGCCGGTATAGTATAGTAAGCGTCCCAATTTGGTGTATTGACCCTAGGACCAAGGTTTTGTGGTTCGGACCAGTTGAGCCATGTGTCGTCCAATCGGCGTGTCACAAAAATGTCGTTGCTACCAAAGCCTGGGTGGCCGGAAGTAGAAAAGTAAAGTGTAACATCATCTGCTGCCAGGAATGGACTCGCTTCACTCTCAGGAGTGTTGATCACATCGCCCAGGTTTACGTGCTCTGACCAGGTACTGTCCTCCTGCAAGAATGAAACATAAATATCCTTCGATCCTCTGGAATCTTTTCGTTCTACGGTACTGAGCAGCACCTTCCGTGTGGAAGACATGCAGCTTTCCGTATAGTCATTGTCATTGTAATAATTCTCAACTATCACCTCCTTAGGCACTTCCCAGCCATTCATTGTTTTTCTGGTATAAGAAAACCCGCTGGTATTGGCACTTCCATCAGCATTGTAGGTATTCCCGACCAGTAAAGCATTGTTATCAGGGGTCACACTGATCACGAAATTGTGTCCCCCATTATTCACAGGATGAGGCAGTTGCTTCGCCTGGGTCCATTTGCCATCTATAAATTCTGAGTACCAAATATCAGATCGATCTCTATTAATGAAATTGGCAGGATCATCATCTCGCGCAAAATATATGGTACGACCATCAGCTGAAATGACTGGAGACTTCTCCGTATATGGTGAATTGATTTCCGGACCAAGCTGCTCCTTAACCAGCTCCGCATTGTCAGCATCTGCAATCAGATTGATTTCCGTGTAATCATTCCTGACTTCCAGAAAGTCAAACTGAACTTTCATGTTGTCAATCAACACAAACCCAACCCTGTTTCCTTTGAAATCAAAAGAAGAGGCCGACATAGAATGAACCTTTTTGTCATTGATATAAAAGGTAAGTTCATTGCCTACACGCTGTACTTTCAATGAATTAATGGAATTCATTGGCGATACGTAATCTGTTTCTGTCCAGTCAATTAGCGGTGAATAGTCGCCTTTATTGTAACCTGTGATCCTATAGTATCCATTAGTTGTAACAATAAAGTAATTGGAATTATCCACATCATCTGTCGCAAACACCAATCCATATCCATTGTTATCTACTCCTGAAATTTGTTTAGCTTCCAGTTCAATAGTAAAGTCCTTGTCATATTCTGTGTAAACCTTCTTCCAGAAAAAACGGCTTCCACTCTCAGACTTCTTGTTGATCACATATTTACCATCCATGATGTAGCAGTCATATTCATCATGAGCAGTAATACTCCATTGATTTCTATTGTCTCTAAAATCATCCCGGAAAACGAGCTTTTGAGCGCATAATACGCTGATAGTTAGTAGTAAAACGGTGGATAGAAAGATTCTCATGGTCAGTTAATTTGGTATAGGGTAAAGCTAAAAAGGGCATTTTCACAATTCCATACCGTGAGGACGGTATTCTTCTTACTCAGAAAAGTTAATAATCTTGTTCTCATGGTCCATTAGCTTACTTCGCTAAGATTTCTTAGTTTTTCTTCATCAAGAATGGAGAGATACTGCTTATCGAATGCAATTAATTTCTCTTCCTTGAATTGCCTGATCAACCGGCTGAGGCTCTCCTGCGTAGTGGCAATCATTTCAGCAACTTCTTTTTTAGAAAGTTGTATATCAAACTCATTGGCTTGAAAAATCTCATCCTTCATATAGAGAATGAATTCTGCAAGTCGGGCCATGATCTGCTTTTGAGTAAGACTGTAGGTATGTTTGTAAGATTTGAGCAACTCCTGATTACTCATCTGCAATAGTTCACGAGCAAATGGAGCGCTTTCATTGATCAGATTTCTAAAAACGTTCAAATCCACCAGGCACACTTCACAGTCCGTCACAGCTTGAACGGTATAATGATACAAACCACTTTTGTTGAGTATGAAAGGCAGCCCGATGAAGTGACCAGAACGCTCCAAAGAAAGCATTGTGGGAGTGCCATTATCATTTTCAAGGAAGATCTTTATCAACCCTTTTTTCAAAAACATCATGTTGCTGATAAATGAACCCTCTTTGCACATTATCTGACCTTTTTTATAGGATATCTCGGATCTGTGAGAGTCTATCGTCTGTAATTGAACAGGTTTTAGCTGCCGAAAAGCCCCTGACATGCAAAGGCAGTTTTGGCACTTTATGAATATTTGAGGAGCGGTGAAATCCATTTGATTTAAATCAAATTTGATTACATCCAAGTTAGAGCTCAACCTTCACTGCACCAAAGACTTATGTCATACAAATGGTTGATCTACTCTAACTTCAAGCTTAAGGTTAGTTCCTTAGAACTTGCTCAAAGTCTTCTTAAAAACTTCATTTCATGTAGCCAACTACATAATTATTACTAAATTTATGTAGTTGACTACCTATTTATGAATGAAAAAGACTTTGCCCTCGAACTTGGATACCTCGGATTTACTATGAGACTCAAGCGACTAAGTGATGCACTCATGCATGATGGCAAGCGCATGTACAAACAGCTGGGCACCGACATAGAATCTAACTGGTATGTGATTTTCAGATTGCTGAAAGCTGAAGGTGAATTATCTGTGATGGAAATAGCAGACCAAATCCGTTTGGCACATCCTTCAGTAATCTCACTTACCAACAAGATGATCAAAGCCGGATACCTGTCTTCTGTTCAATGTAGTGAAGACAGCAGAAAACGACTCCTGAGCCTTACAGAGAAAGCCCTCAACAAACTACCTCAGTTTGAAGAAATCTGGAGAGCCGGAGAAAAATCAATCATAGAAGTACTGGAGGGCACCGAAATGATCAAAGACTTAGAAATTGTAGAAAAACGTTTTGCCGATAAAGGTTTTAGAGAAAGAACCATTGGCAATCTGCAAGAAAACAATGAATCCAAACCAACAACAAACTGATGTCAACCTTATCACAAACACAACCCATCACTGTGATTCCGTTTGAATCACCCTACTCAGCTGATTTTGCCAGGCTCAATTACGAATGGCTGGAAAAATACTTCACCGTAGAACCTCATGACCGGGAAATGCTAGATGCTCCAGAATCATATATTATCGAGTCTGGCGGCCAGATTTTCTTTGCAAAATTGGGAGAAGAAATCGTGGGAACTGTAGCCCTCATCTATGAAAATGAGGAATCCTATGAGCTCGCCAAGATGGCAGTATCACCGGATTATCAAGGATTAAAAATTGGTCAATTGCTTATGGAGCACGCTATTCAATATAGTCGTGAGCAAGGCAAAAAAAGTATTGTATTAGAGTCTAACACCAAGCTTACACCAGCTATTAATTTATACATCAAAAATGGCTTTAAAGCTGCTCCATTGAATGAAGGGTCACCTTATGCCCGGTGCAACATCAGAATGGAGCTAGTACTTTAATTGACAAATCGGAATTTGTTTTTTCTTTGCGGACTTTATCAAGACAACTGTGCAAAAAGCGCTATCTCACAACCTGCTGGTAATCCTTGCATTTCTGGCATTATATCTCGTTTGGGGAACAACATACATGGCCATTGTCATTGGCCTGGAAGGCTTCCCTCCTTTTTTCATGGCAGGTTTGCGATTCATCATTGCAGCGATAGTGCTAATAGGCTATAGTATCTACAAGGGTGAGGGCATTCCTAAAAAACGCTCTTTGATTAAAAATGCTTTTCTTGGCCTGGTTGTTTTGGCTCTTGGAAACGGGCTCCTCATCTGGTCAGAACAATATATCGCTTCAGGTTATGCTTCAGTATTAGTTGCGACATTACCAATCTGGTTTGTGATGCTGGATCGCTCCAACTGGAAGTTTTACTTCACGAATCCATTTATTTTGGTTGGTATCGTCATGGGATTTGCAGGTATTGTATTGCTCTTTTATGATCAGCTCACCACTGAACTTCCCGAAGAAATGGTCAAAATGCAACTGATTGCATCTTCCCTGGTGATACTCGGTGGAGTATGCTGGGTTGCTGGCACATTATATAATCGTACACGTCCGGCAGCAGGATCTATGTATCAAAGTCTCGGGTGGCAGTTATTTGCCGGAGCTGTATTTAGTTTCCTGATTAGCTCTGGTTTAGGAGAGTTTTCCACTTTACCCAACTATCATGCTACATGGGAATCCTGGGCAGCAGTACTTTATCTCTCACTGGTGAGTAACGTGATCGTATTTGTAGCTTATACATGGCTACTGAGCATTCTCCCTTCCGCAATAGTTGGGACTTATGCCTATATCAATCCAATCGTGGCTGTATTGCTGGGATGGCTACTGCTCGATGAAGTGATCAGTTCACATCAACTACTTGGCATGGCCATTATCCTGATCAGCGCTATTATGATCAACCTCAACCGAAGAAAAGGTAAAGAATTGAAGTAGTAGTTGGAAGTTGGTTAAGCAGTGAATAGCTGAATGGTGATCATAATTTCAACTGACACCTATGGCGTAAAACATCTTCAGCTTAGTCAAAAGCAATACCCCTTTTGGCCATCTCTGCTTTCAATTTTTCAGGAATACCTCTGCATGAACAATGTTTCTGATGTTCCAGATGCCACTCAATGCGTTGCTCAATCGTGGCTTTTTCGGGCATTCGATGAGTAAGATGCCACTCCCTATTGAGTTTCATAATCTTGGTCATAGTCCCTTATTTACCATTAAGTTAATCACAACTCCCTAGAACTGATACAACCAATTTCCATTTTTAATATTAATTGTTATATTTGTTATACAATAGTTAATTAAATATTTGTATAATGAGTGAGCAAACCATTGGAAGCCTTGAAGAAACGATCCTTTTGATTGTATTGGTCATGCAAGAAGAAGCATACGGAGTTTCTATAGCAGAAGAATATCAGCAACGATCCGGTAAGCGTATTTCGATACCTGCTATTCATACTGTATTGAAGCGACTGGAGAAAAAAGGACTCGTTACCTCCAAAATGGGAGGAGCTACTCAGGAACGCGGTGGGAGGAAGAAGCGGATTTTTGAAGTCACCAAAGCCGGTTACAAGATCCTTTCTGAATTAAGGGAAACACGTGAAAGTCTCTGGAAAATGGCTCCAAAATTCACGCTATCATGAATCAAACACCAAAACTATCTCCTCCTAAATGGGCTGACAAATTCCTGGAATGGTACTGCAGTCAGAATCTGATTGATGAAATTCAGGGTGATCTATATGAGCAGTTTTATAAAGATTCAGAAGCTCAAGGTGCCGGTGCTGCCAAACGTAAATTTGTTTGGAATGTCATTCGCTTCTTCAGACCTTCAAGCTTCAAGCCAACCAAATTCAGCACTAATTCACAAGTTCTGCTCAGTTACGTGAAAGTGGCTGTCAGGGTCTCAAAAAGGGAAAAGGGTCATACACTGACCAATGCACTTGGTTTGACATTAGGGCTGACCTGTAGTCTTATAATTTACCTCTGGGTACTGGATGAATTATCCTACAATCGATGGCCTGATGACTTGGAGCGGATTCATTATGTCTATGTAAACATGCTGGAGCCTTCAGGGTCAATAGAAACCTGGGAAAATACGCCCTATCCTTTGCGGGAAGTGCTACAGGAACAATACCCTGCCATTGAAAAAGCGGCTTCTATTGATTGGGGATCAACTCTATCTGTTCCAGTTAGTTCAGATTTCGTCAACCTTGCTGGCCACTACGGTTCTCCTGAAATATTCGATATTTTCTCCATTCCATTCTCACAGGGAAATGCTGGTATACTGTACCGAGATCAGGCTTCTATTGCTATAAGTGAAAAGGCCGCCAAGAAACTATTTGGTGACAATTGGCAAAATCAAAACCATGTTGGTAAACTGATTCGGGATAAAAAAGATCGCGAGTTTATATTGAGTGGAATCTTCAAGGACCTACCACCAAAATCCACGCTTAAGTTTGACTTCATAATCCCGTATGAATACAGTCTGAGTTTTCGCCCTTGGAATAAAAAATGGGGCAACTACAATAATAAGCTGTATGTAAAACTGGCTCCTGGTTACAATGCAATATCAGCCAATGAAAACATTAGAGATGCAATTATTGAAAACAAACCTTTTGAAGGCGATACGCCAATATTCCTTCATCCATTTTCTAAAAACCATCTTCATACCAAGGCAATCAATGGCCAAATATCCGGAGGTCGGATAGAATACGTGATATTGCTATCATTGGCCGCAACTCTGATTTTACTTCTTGCCTTTATCAATTTTGCCAGCCTTAATGCAGCTCAATCCCTAAAAAGAACAAAAGAAGCCGGTATCAGAAAAATACTCGGAGCACAGGGCTCTTCATTGCGTATTCAACTTATCATTGAGTCAATGCTAACGATATTTTCCACCTATATATTCTCTATTACTTCAGCCATTCTTCTGCTACCATTATTCAATGATCTGTCCGGAAAGACTTTCGACATCCACTCAATTACTCCTACTTTCCTCATTCAAACTCTTTGTTTGGTACTGATATTAGGCGTTTTCTCAGGATTATATCCAGCCATTTTTTTAGCTTCCTTGGCCCCTATTAAAGCCTTAAAAGGATTGATCAAAAGACCCGGTAGGGACCTTTCCTTTAGAAGAGGATTAATTATCTTTCAATTCGTCATTACCACGGTAATGATCATTACCTCAATCACTATCTTCCAACAACTTCAATACATATCCTCCAAAAACACAGGAATGGAACGAGATAATGTCATTCTGATGAATTTGGGAGATGTAAAACAAAGCGAACGAGCTTCATTCAAGCAAGAAATGCTCTCCATGCCTGGAATAGCCTCCATGGCTTACTGTAACTATAGTCCTACTTCAGTAAACACAACCAATTATGGCATTAATTGGAACGGTAAAACCGCGGAGACAGAAGTGGGTTTTGCTGAATGGGGAATTACACCTGATATCATTCCTCTAATGGGAATGGAAATTGTATCCGGAAGGAATTTTAACCCAGATATCAAAAGTGATTCGAGCAACTTCCTGATCAATGAAGCTGCAGCAGAGGTCATTGGTAAAAAAGATATCATCGGATTGGAATTAGATACTGGCCACAAAGGAAAAATCATTGGTGTTGTGAAAAACTTCAATAACCAATCATTACATATGCCTATCAAACCAATGATCATTACCTGGGAAAATAGTGCAGAGGTAGTTTGCATCAAAGCTCAAAGTGGGCACTCAAATGACGCAATTACTTCAATTGAAAAAATTCACAACCAATATATTCCTGAGCGTAATTTTAAGTTTACCTTCTTGAATGAAGTCTATCTAAAACAATATCAAAATGAGCAGTTGCTAGGCAAAATATCATTGTACTTTACCATTGCCGCAATCACCATTTCTTGTCTGGGACTGTTAAGTCTTGTGGCATTCACAACCGAACTAAAGACCAAAGAAATTGGCATCAGAAAAGTACTGGGTGCGCCCCTATTCTCCCTGTTTCAATTAATTAGTAAAGAATTTCTTACACTAATTCTAGTGGCCCTGGCTATTTCTTTACCCGTCGGTTATTGGATTACATCCAATTGGCTGGAACAATTTGAATTTAGAACGGATCTCGGGCCAGGCATTTTTCTGATTGCCGCAGGTGGGGCACTTTTCATTGCAGCATTAACCATATATAGTCACACATTGAGAGCAGCGACCAAAAATCCAGTGGACTCACTAAGAGATGAATAAACAAAAAAACCACCCTCAGCTATGCTAAAGGTGGCCTAAACGCAAATTAGAATTTACTCTTTTACCGTTGTTCTGCTACAAGCGGCTCTGTATCTTCCGAAGAAGTATCCTTTTTCCAAATTTTTCTGTTTTTGTAAGCAGGTCCTTGCAACTCGTTTTTGTGAATTACTACCTGAAACTCTTTTACATCACCAGTTTTTCTTTCGAATGGCAACAAGGTTTTCACTCCTGCACCTTTTTTAGTCTCTCCATCTTTTACCGCCAGGGTGGTAGCAGGTTTGGGGTCTTTCCAGGGTTTTCTGTTCTTATAAGCAGGTCCTTGCAGCTTATGAGAACTCTGTGCCGAAGCTCCAAATGATAAAGCTGCTAACAAAATAAATGGTACGATATATTTTTTCATGGTTTTGCTGTTTTTGGGTTCATACAAATAAACGTGTAAAACAGCCTCGTTCCTTTCCTGAAAATATGGTAAAATGGGCTCGGTATTTATACGGATGACTTCCGCAAAATCGTTCATTAGATGAAATGAGAGCACTTTCAGCAGTATTTAGCATCGACAAAAAAAGACCCACCCCCTAGGTGTTGGAGGTGGGCTTTCATGAATGTGATCACACTCATGCCCTATTGATTACTTTTACTTGCAAAACGGTAATTTTCACAAGTCGGGTTATGTTGTAGCTACAACATTTCTTTATTCCGCAGCTATCAAATCTGGTGTGCCAGATTCAACTTTAGACTCCTGCTTCCAAAGTTTTCTGTTTTTGAAAGCTGGTCCCTGCAATTCATTTTTTTCTACCGCAACCTGGAAACTTTGTACATCTCCTACCTTTCTCTCCAAAGGCAGCAATGTCTTCACTCCCGCTCCCTGTTTGTTTTCCCCTGTTTTTACCTGAATAGTAGTAGCAGGCTTTGGAGCATTCCAAGGCTTCCTGTTTTTATAAGCAGGTCCCTGTAAGTCATTTGATTCACCTTGAGCTGTGGCGCCGAATACAAACGCGATGCTCAATATTGCCGGAATGATATATTTTTTCATGGCTGTTAGTGTTTATGGGTACATACAAAATAACGACCCAAAACACCTGATGCCCTTCCTGAAAAAATGGTAAAATGATATCCGTATTTATACGGATGCTTACTAGATAAGCTTAAGCTTTACAGCTTTCTTGATGAGCTCAGCCGTGTTCTGAACATCCAGCTTTTTCATCATATTCACTCGGTGGGTTTCTACCGTCCGAGAACTTACAAAAAGTTCATCGGCTATTTCTTTTGTGGTTTTTCCATTCGAAACAAGCTGAAGCACTTGTGTTTCGCGCTCAGAAAGTCGCTGAGGGTTGTCACCTTCCAGTGACATATTCCCTACCATCAATTGTGAAATCTCAGCATTGAAGTATTTGCGCTCTTTGATTACGGTATGGATCGCTTCACTAAGTTCTTCTTTATCAGCATTCTTGAGCAAATAACCAAAAGCTCCACTGCGGACGGCTTTTACTACATACTGACCATCAGCATGCATCGTAAGCACGATGAACTTGATGTCCGGGTATCGTTTCTTGCTTTCGCCAATTACTGTGAGACCATCTGCACCAGGCATTGAAATATCTATGAGCACTACCTCTGGTAGGGTATGCTCAAAAAACTCAAACATTGCCCTGGCAGAATCCGCCTGACCTACAATTTCTATATCATCATCATTAGCAAATAGCGATGATATACCTTCACGAAAAAGCTGGTGGTCATCTACGACCATTACTTTGATCTTGTTCATGCAATTGGAATTTCTACCTCAATTGTTGAGCCTTTTTGACCCGAATGGATTTCAAAAATACCATTTTCTACGTTTACACGCTCCCGCATGTTGCGCAGCCCATTCCCTCGATAAATATTGTCCAGGTTAAAACCCGAGCCATCATCCTGTATGTACAAACTCACGCGATCCGGAAACTCCGTGAGTGAAATGTTGAGGTTTTTGGCTTTGGAATGCTTCAGTACATTATTCAGTGCTTCCTGTGCAACACGATAAAGTGCAATGGATATATTGAGTGGAAAAGTTACTTCCTCATTTCTATCATATTGATAGCGGATATTCAAAGAAGCCGGATCAACTTGTTTAACAAGATTGCGGATAGCTTCTCCCGCTCCAAAGTCAGCCAAAACACTGGGCATCAGGTTATTGGAGATTTTACGCATCTCACCCAGTGTGTCATCAAGGAGTTTCAGAAGTCCTGATTTCTCTTTATCATCTATACTGCTGGACTCAACTTTCAACCTCAATATGGTCAACATCGGACCGAGTCCATCATGCAACTCTCTGGACAAACGAGCACGCTCCTTTTCTTCTCCACTGATTAAGGAACGTTGATTTTCGAGCTTCAGCCTCTTTTCATTCTCCTGATATTCAAAAAGCTTCTCTTTCATTCCCAGCAAGGCGGCACCAAGTTTATCATCTTCACTCAGCAAATCATATCGAGCCTGGAAATCTCCTGAACCTATCTTATCCGCAAAAACTACTGTCTGCTGTAATGCTGATATGAGCCGCTCCAGCGCAACAAACATCTTACCGATTTCATCATCCCGATCATCAGAATGGAATTTGGAGCTAAAAACCCCCATCGACATTTCTCGTAACAACTGCTCCGTAAAAAGTACAGGTTTTACCAGCTGACGAGAAAGTTCATAGGAAGCGATGATGACAAAAACCACCATCATACCCAAAACAAAAAAGAGATTGTTTTTAAGACTTTCTAAAGGAAAAAGTGCTTCCTGCTCATCAATCTCGGATAATATCACCCATGAAAGCCCATCAAAATCCAGGCGCTCATAAGCACTGAACACACTCACTCCTCTGTAATCAATGATTTTCCTGTGGTCTTCTTTTCCAGCCAGCCCTTCATGTACTCCTTTGGTTTCTGCCAGGATATCTGTTGGCTTTTTATCGGGAAAGAACCTGGATTTAGTGCGCATGTATTTATCCGCTCCCACTAAGTAAGATTCACCAGTTTCTCCCAGTCCGGTCCTTTCAAGCAAAATACTCTGAATGTCTGGCTGCACAATGGCCACTTCCACCCTGTTTCTTCTTTGTCTAAAAAGTGCTAAGGTTATTGTACTCGAAGGACTGCTGGTGGTCAGATCAACGATAGTCACCTGATTTATTTGCTCTGGGATTTTAATCGGAAAGCCCCCAATAACTGTATCAGAATGAACGCTGGTATGATAAAGCAACCCATCCAGTTCACTTCGTAAATCAATAAACCCTTCACTCAATGTAAAATCTTCTACAATAGTTTCCAGTCGATTTTGGATCTGGGAAACTTTCAGCTGCTTGACAGATGAAAGCTGCAGAAAAACCCGTTCCTGCAACGCTTGTTTGAACTGGAAATAATAAAGTGCCGAGAGCAACGAAATCACCGCCAGGGCGAAAATAACCATCACCAGGGCAAGTTTATTTCTGATTTTGAGGTCTACGAATTTCATTTTTCTGTCCTAATAACCACGAAAATTACGAAGTAGTGACGGATTGGTCAAATAGTCAACAGTCCACAGCAGGTACTCAATGGTCCACAGTCAATGGTTTGAATAGCCATTTTTATGACATAAATCATTATCTGAAATGTTATGAATTATAAACAACTTAAATAATTGATTCTAAATTATTCGGAATTATCTCAAAACTCTCATTAAGAAATAAATAATTCAAAGATGAAAGCTATTGGTTTAATCATATGTTGTTATCTGCTGTCAGCAGGCATTAATGCCCAGACAAAATTCCTAAGCAGGTTTAACCTGTCTGTAACCGGGGGAATGACATTGCCGGTAGGCGCTTTCGGTAAGAAGACCCTTCCGGATGATCAACTATCTTACAAAGTAGTCCATGAAAATGGAAGGTATACTACTTATTTAGCAGGAGGATATTCCCGGGACAGTGCGGCATTTGCCAGTGTAGGATTCAATTATTCTACAGAGCTCTCCTACAACCTGTTTGGTCCCATAAAAGTACTATTTCAGTACAGTTGGGTCAATAACCCGGTGGACAATGAAGCTGCATCAAATTATATCCAAAGTGTTGGCTGGGACGAACACATTCAAAATAACTACCATCTACGGCAATATGGATTGGGCTTGGCTTACCAGAAAACCATCCATAATAATCTGGATTTGGAATTTGGGTTCATAGCAGGCTATGGAAGTATCAATTATCCAACATTCAAATTGCGATGGACTCCAGGAGATCAGCCCTTAACTTTTCAGCCGGATGAAGATTATAAACCTTTGCCGGACAGATTACAGAATATTGGGTATTCTGTCCGCATTGGCTCCACGTATTGGTTCAGCCATATCTTAGGACTGAGAGTCAATGCCAGTTATATGCATTATAACTTTAAATACAATATGGTCATGCGGATTGTACCAGGAGGCAGTGGTTATGTAACAGTCGATGATAAATTAGCTTACAGAAACTTATTAGTTAATGCCGGGCTGGTCTTTAGGCTAGGGAAAGAATTCTTAAGGTCAATCTAACCAGCCTAAAATTATCCTTTGTTCATCAAGCCAAAAACTTCTCAGCAGCTGCACCTTTAAAGGATTCACGAGGCTTCAAATTCAACGTCTGGAACATCTGCTTATCCTGATCTACTTCCGGATTTGGAGTAGTCAGTAACTCATCTCCGGCAAATATTGAATTGGCACCTGCAAGGAAACAAAGTGCTTGTTCCTCTATTGTCATTTGTACTCTTCCCGCAGATAGTCTTACTTGTGCTTTCGGCATGATAATTCTGGCTGTTGCAATCATTCGCACCATATCCCATACCGATACTCTTGGTTGATCTTCCAACGGAGTACCAGGAACTGGCACCAATGCATTCACCGGTACAGACTCAGGATGCTCTTCCATGGTGGCCAGCGTGTGAAGCATACCTATTCGGTCATCGTTGGTTTCTCCTAAACCAATGATTCCGCCAGAACACACAGAAATATCTGCTTTGCGAAGGTTACCAATTGTTTCCAGGCGATCATCATATGTTCGGGTAGTGATAATCTCATCGTAATGCTCTTCGGAAGTGTCCAGATTATGATTATAGGCATAAAGACCGGCCTCTTTCAGTCGTTTTGCCTGGTCTTCAGTAAGCATCCCCAAAGTACAGCAAACCTCCATTCCAAGAGCATTCACACCCTTTACCATATCAATCACCTTGTCAAAATCACGATTATCACGGACTTCTCTCCATGCAGCTCCCATACAAAACCTTGTACTTCCATTCTCCTGAGCTGTACGAGCTTTGTCCATCACAAAGTCCACATCCAGCAACTTATGCACTTTTACATCGGTATTGTATCTGGCTGCCTGCGGGCAATAACTGCAGTCCTCTGAGCATCCACCTGTTTTGATAGAAAGCAACGTGCAAACCTGAACCTCGGAAGGATCATTGTTTTCGCGATGCACAGTGGCTGCCTCATAGATCAGATCCAATACGGGTCTGTCAAATATCTCCTTTATCTCTTCCCGTGTCCAGTCGGTACGAATTTCCATGTGATTTCAAGTATTAAATGATTTGGCTAAACTAAGTATTTTGATCTTAAAATAAGAGATTGTAAGCACCTGTATCGGATAACTTAGATCATAGAACGATATGATCCTTTGCATTTAAATTTTCCCCACAGATCACACCATACTCTATTTTGCTCTTATCGAATTTCCAGATCTCCTGGCAAACGAACCTGTATTCCCTGAATCCGCTGCAATCGCTCAACCTTCTCTTTGTAAGGCGTCAACACATTGTCTCCTCCAAAAATGTGAGCTTCAGCTTCGTTCAAGTCAGTAAGCAGTTTTTCAATAAAAGGTTTTTGACGAGGATAAAAGCTTAGGCGATAGTCATTACCTAGACCCGCTTTATCTGCTGCTATTTTCACTGCATCGTCAAATGAGCCTAGAATATCAACAAGTCCTCTTTCATGAGCCTGAGTGCCACTCCAAACCCGTCCTCCTGCATATTCTTTCAGTTTTTCAACATCCATGTTCCTGCCTTGAGCGGCTTTGGTAGTAAATGTTTCATAGCCTCTTTCTACCTGGTTTTGAATAATGGCTCTCTCCTGTTCATTCAGTGAACGAGTCACTGTCATGATATCTGAAAATTCACCAGTACTTACATGGTCATTGGTAATGCCAAGCTTGTTTTCAAGGAAATCGCCAACATTGAATAGTATCCCAAAGATTCCAATGGAACCTGTAATAGTGTTTGGCTGAGCAACAATAGTATCGCAAGGCATGGAAATGAAATAACCACCTGAGGCCGCCACATCGGACATTGACGCTATGATTGGCTTCACGCCTTTAGTGAGCATGATCTCTCTCCAGATCTGATCTGAAGCGGTCAAACTTCCTCCCGGAGAGTTAACACGCAAGACGATAGCTTTCACTGATTTACTTTCACGAGCTTTTCTGATTTCCTTAGCAAACTGATCGCCACCAATAACTTCATCTCCCTCGCCCATTACAATGTCTCCATTTGCGACAATTACAGCCACTTTATTACTCGAAAACTCACTTTTTGGTGCAGCCTTCATGTATTTATCGATTGACATCAGATTAAGATCATCCAAATCATCCACTCCAACAGATTTCATTACAGCATCCATCGCTTCGTCTTCATAAGCCACCTTATGGATCAAACCATACTGCTCTGCGGTTTGTGGCGATCTTACCAGCATCTGATCAGAAATATTCTTCAGTTCCTTTTCAGGAATTCCTAAAGACTCTGAGACATTCTTAAGATATGTATCATGAACAGAACCAATTAACTCTGAAAGCTGTCGACGATTGGCCTCACTCATATCTTTTCGAATAAATGGCTCTACGAAGCTTTTGTATTCTCCTACTCTGAATATCTCAGGCTCAATGTCCAACTTATCAAACAGACCTTTGAAGAAAGTAACACCAGCGCTCAATCCATTGAATTCCAAAGAGCCCTCAGGGTTCAATAAGATCGAATCCGCAACAGAAACCAGGTAATAATCTCCCTCGCTAAGGTATTCCCCATAGGCATAAACGAACTTACCAGAGGTTTTGAAATCAATAAGAGCATCTCTGATCTCCTGCAATGAAGAATATCCAGCTGCCAAAAATTTTGGCTCCAGATAAATACCTTTGATATTTTCATCGGTTTTTGCTGCTTTCAGAGCGTGAAGCATATCCAGCAAGCTGATGGGCTTTGGACCATTGCTGAACATTTCCTGAATTGGATCATCTATTGCCTTCTCCTGAATAACTCCCGAGAGGTTCAAATGAAGAACAGAATTTGCTTTAACTTCAGGAACGGTATCTGAAGAAGCAGCAATACCTCCAAAAATCATGAAGATTAGAATAGTGAAAATGAAAAGCCCCAAAATAGTGGCCAGTAGATTGCGCAGAAATGCCATGTTATTCTCTTAAATATTACAATTTTACAAAACTATAAATCCGATCAATTAAACACGGAGTTTGTATTAATTTAGTTTGAACAGTTGTGATGAAAGGAATATTTCTTCTATTAGGCACTAACCTTGGCGATAAGCAAGCCAACCTTCAGCAGGCAATCAATCTCCTCAAAGATAATGAGCTGGCCATTGTGGATTACTCATCAGTATATGAATCTGCTCCATGGGGAGATGAGAATCAGGGCTGGTTTCTCAACATGGTATTGAGGATAGAGACTTTTCTGGAGCCACATCAGCTTCTGAAAGTGTGCCTGGGCACTGAAGAACAAATGGGCAGAAAGAGAATTAAAAAATGGGGTGAACGGTTAATTGATATTGACATTCTCTACTACGACAACCTCACCGAAGAGCAGGAAGGACTAACCATTCCTCATCCGGGAATAGCCGTAAGAAAGTTTACTTTATTACCACTTACAGAAATCGCGGCAAATGAAAAACACCCGCTGCTGAACCTGTCACAGTCAAATCTTTTGGAGGTGTGCCCTGATGAACTGGAATGCCGTAAAACAGAAATACAGCTAGATATATGACCTTAACAGACGCTTTGATCCTTCTGGGCGTAGGACTAATTACGGGTATCATTAATACGTTGGCCGGAGGTGGCTCGCTGATCACCTTGCCATTGTTTATTTTCATGGGATTGCCCAGCAGTGATGCCAATGCTACCAACAGAATAGGCGTATTTCTCCAAAGCCTTGTAGCCGCAGGTGGATTCAAGAGTAAAGGAGTATCGGTGTTTCCTTATGCAGCCTATGTGAGTATTACAGCGGTTGTAGGGAGTATTATCGGAGCATATTTCGCTGTAGATATTCGTGGTGATGTATTTAACAAAATCCTGGCAGTAGTCATGGTGATTGTAATGGCACTAACCGTACTGAAACCATACCTTTCCAGGTCAGGAGCACATGAGGTTTTCACCACAAAAAGCAAAGTGGCTACCATCTTCATATTCTTTTTTGTAGGTCTTTATGGAGGGTTCATTCAAGCCGGTGTAGGTTTTCTGATCATAGCAACTCTGACTGGCATTCATGGCTTCAACATGGCCAAAACCAACAGTATCAAGACATTTGTGATCGTGTGCTACACTTTGGTGGCTTTGGGAATTTTCATCTGGGAGGACAAGGTTCGCTGGGACTATGGTTTGACGCTTGCTGCGGGCAACTCTGCCGGAGGATGGCTCGCCAGTCGCTGGTCTGTGGGCAAGGATGATAAGTGGATTCGGGCATTTCTGCTGGTCACAGTTTTTGCCATGGCTGTGAAATTGTGGTTTTTCAGTTGATCATCTAATGATCTGCACCCAACCTTTGATTTGATTATCGGTGCATTGGTCATAAATATGATAATAATACACACCTACAGGTAACCCTCCACCATTCCAGGTATTCTGATAGTTGGTATTGGAATAAACAACCTCGCCATATCTATCAAAGATTTTCAGTTCAGAACCAATCAGCTCATCTGGCACTTCAAATCGCTCATTCATACCATCATTATTGGGAGTGAATACATTAGCAATTGGAGTTGGAGAATAAGATTTTACAACAACCTGAACTGAGTCTGTATTCACCTTACAACCATCATAATAAGTCACCCACTGTGGTCCAAAATTATAAATGGAGTCGTTCCTAAATCCTTGACTTGACTTAATGATTTTCTGACCGTCAATTTTAGATTGATCAATAAATAGAGGAAGATCATTGATGCAAATTTCATATTCATCATACGCAAAATAGTCTCCAATCCCTTCATTTTCAGTCACTTCAAAAAAAGATCTTTTGGTCACTCCATTCATTGTAACATCTACCCAGTATTCACCAGCCGAAGAGATCTCCAATGTCGGACCTTTGGAGCCATCGGACCAAACTTGTGTGGCTGGACAAGTCATGGTCACATCAAGAGTCCTGGTATCACCAGGGCAAATATTTATCGAAGTGGAAAAGTCAGGGACGTCTGATGATGACTTACTGAATGTCAATTCAAAATGTTCATGCTCAAAATCAAACCCTATCCTTTGATCATCAGTACCAATTTTCGTCCATTGATATCCATCATTACCATTCCTGTGGTAACCAATAACACTTCCACAAGAACCAGAAAAATACACATGTGATCTGGACTTGCTGGCGTCTATATAGATGGGTTTTATTCCAAAATAATGGTCAAAACTATAATTAACGGCTATTCCAGTAGAAGTATTGGGTAGGGAATTCACCTTGTATATTTGATAACCTATCAAATTTATATCATCCGATTTTATGGTGATTTGCTCTCCCTCAATCTTCACTTGAAAAGAATCTACCGGCACATCCCAGTAGCTAAACCAACTGGAATCTCCTATCGCTGCTCCGGAAACTTCCAAAGTTTCAGTACCCATAATTTTCCCCACTAATGATCCATCTGTCGACTTGATCTGATGGTTAACCACTTCATCAAACTTCCATTCACCAATCAACGAATTTGTTGGAATATTTGGAGCACACATTAGATTCCGAACTTCCTGTTCTGTAAGTGCTTTATCCCAGATGAGCATTTGATCCAAACTGCCATATAAATAATGAAGACCAGTATTATTAGAAGAAAATCCAAACTCAGTAGTGCAACTATTTCCATTGACCATGGTTGACTCCCCGCTTCCACTATAGTCACCTTTAACATTCACTCCATTGAGATAGATATCCATATCTTGAGCTCCCCTAATTACATAGGCACAATGAATCCATTGACCGGCCAAACTATTTGTAAACGTAGCAGAAATCGATCTACGGCTTTGAGGCACTAATGCCCCTGTTCCATCTCCATAAGCAGCTCCCAGTTTCTCATTATTAATAATACTCCAAAAATTATAATAAGTAACCTCCGGTGCATAACATCCCCAAAAGACGGGAATAAACTGCTCCGGAGTATTTTCTAATTTCACCCAATAAGATAGACTTACCGGTAACTTTGTAGAATTCAAAAATCCATCAAACTGAACTCTGGTTGAGTTGCCATCAAAATGCAATGTATTTCCTGCTCCCTCCTGAGCAAACAATATAGAGGTGTATGCTAAACAACAAAACAAAAGAACAGTTATTCGAACCTTCACAAATACTTCTTTTTAACTTCGAAGATACTAATTGAACAAGTATAATTTGTCACAACCAATTAGAAAGTAATATCTTCACCCCCTAATATGGGAGTTGTCATCAAACAGAGTTTTTGGGGATCTGCATTAGCCTACCTGGGAGTTTTTATCGGGTTTTTCAACACCATTGTACTCCGGCCTGCCTATATGGATATGGGAGAAATTGGATTGATTTCTTTGATAGTGTCCAATGCTTTGTTAGTTGCACCTTTTGTTACTTCCGGAATGCCTGCTACTTATATTAGATACTTTCCATTCTTCAAAGATGACAAATCCTTAAACGACAAGTTTTATAGCTTCCAGCTTTTTACTGTGCTCACCGCCTGTATCATTACAGGTATAGCTGCATACATCGGTCAGGATCAGATTCAGGAGCTTTTTAGTGACAAATCTCCGGTTTACAATCAGTACATTTTTGTCAGTCTATTTATATTAATATTTCACTCACTGTTCCTTCAACTGCATGCTTACAGTCGGGTAAACCTTGACATAATTCTTCCAAATGCGCTGAAAGAAGTTTTTTTGAGAGTTGGGAATATTGTATTCATTCTGTTATTTGCCTTTGGTCAAATAACTCTTGACCAACTCATACGCTACCTGGTCGTACTCTATGCCCTATCTTTTCTTACGCTTTTGGTCTATCTCTATATCAAATACCCGTTTAAAATAACCTTGAAGTTCCTGGACCTACCAAAAGAATGGATCAAAAAAATGTTCTATTTCGGCGGGTATAATTTGCTGTTGGCAGGCAGCAATTCGATCTATGCAAATATCAATTTTTTATTGATCCCAGTTCTTATAGGAACAGAAGCTAATGGTGTTTTTACTACTTGTTTTTACATAGGAATCATCGTAGAAATGCCCAAAAGATCGATGGTACAGATTATCTCACCCATCATTTCAAGAGAATTTAAAAATGAGAATTATGGTGAAATAGATAACTTATACAAAAAAGCTTCACAAACCCTGGCAACAATAGCGACTCTATTTATGATAGGTATAGCCTGTAACCTGGATGATTTGTTTGGATTGATCCCACAAGGAAGCACCATTTCAACAGGCTATTATATAGTATTGGCTGTTGCCTTTGCCAAGGTTGTTGACCTTTCCTTTAGTTTTAATTCCGAATTATTGATCTACTCCAAACATTATAAATGGAATCTTTACTATTTTCTGGCAACGGCTGTTCTCATGGGCATTCTTAGTTACTGGTGGATTGGTATATGGGGAATCAATGGAGCGGCATTGGCTTATTTCGTTTCAACTGTATTTTTCAATGTGATCAAACATCTTTTTATCATTGAAAAATTCAAATTATCTCCTTTCACTATCAATCATATCTATCTGATGATCTTTGCATTGATACTTGGTGCTCTATTTTTGTTTTTACCTTTGACTACTTCTCCGGTTTTGAACATAGTAATCCGGTCAATTCTGATCACATTATTTTATGTGATTGGTATATATAAACTTAAAATTTCTCCGGATATCAACCGGCTAATCCAAACCATGGCTGGCAAATATCTGAAACTGAATATTTGAAACATTTGATAATGAACGATCAACTAAAAAAGTCACTGCTATCACATGGCTTAGTGCTAATAGGCTTCCTACTCATTACTGTTATTGTATACCTCCCCTTTTTCACCGAAGGAAAACAACTCAGCCAGCATGATATTCAGCAGGCAAAAGGTGCCAACCACCTTACCAAGGAATACGAAAGCCAAACTGGCGAAAATGCCCTCTGGAATCCTTACATGTTTAGCGGAATGCCAGCTTACCTTACAGGGTTAGCGCACTCTGGGGATATTTTGATCTATGTCTATGCAACAATGTCACTTGGGATACCACACCCGGCAGGAATAACACTCATCGATTTTATAAGTTTCTATATACTTTTAATCGTATTTGGTGTACGTCCGTGGATTGCTTTTGCCGGAGCTCTGGCTTTTGGCTTGAATGGGTTTAATATTATAAGTATTTCTGCTGGCCACAATGCCAAAATTGCCGCCGCTGCATTAATCCCACTGGCCATGGCAGGTATTCATCTTGCTTTTTCACGAAGAAAATATTTAGGAATTGGACTAACAGCATTGGCACTTGGCCTACAGATTAGGACCAATCACCCGCAGATGACTTATTATCTCCTGTTGATCACTTTAATCTATGGAGCCTGTCAACTTTATATACACTGGAAAGACAAAAAACTCCCTCAGTTTGGAATAACCGTGGCAGGTTTGATGATTGCTGCTGTGATCGCTGTGGCTGCTAATGCAGGCAAACTCTGGACCACTTATGAATACAGCAAATACAGTATCAGAGGCAAATCTGAATTGACAACTGATAGTCAAAAGTCCTCAGGGCTTGATAGAGAGTACGCATTCAGATACAGTAATGGAATTCTGGAGCCACTTTTTTTATTCATTCCTAATGTATTTGGAGGCTCCTCTATGCAAGCACTTGACGATGACTCTGCTACAGCCAAAGCATTACAAGGAGCAGGATATGACCGGGCTCAGGTGAGACAGCAAATTCAATCTATGCCAACTTACTGGGGTGACCAACCCCTAACCGCTCCTTACTATGCAGGGTCTATTATTTTCCTTTTATTCATTCTAGGCATCATCATACTTGACAAAAGGACTAAAACCTGGCTTTTGATCGTAGCAATCATTGGGATAGTGATGAGCTGGGGTAATAATTTTGCAACACTGAACGACTTGTTGTTTGACTACCTGCCAATGTACAATAAGTTCAGGTCAGTAACATTTACCATTCTGATGACCATAATAAGCATCAATTTATTAGGGTTTATGGCTTTGGAAAAAATCTGGGCTAATAAGTCAGATAAAGCTTTTCAGAAAAAACTTTTGATGGCTGCCGGCATTGCCGGTGGATTTGCATTGTTACTGATCATTGGTGCGGGTGCTTTCGGATATAAAGGAGCTGTTGATGACCGATTGCCAGAATGGTTGATTGCCGCAATCAGAGCTGATAGAAAATCACTTCTTCGAGGAGACGCAATGCGTACACTATTATTTGTCATTGGATCGGGGGCTCTAATTTATGCTTACCTCAAAGACTTGTTGAGTCAGAAAGTGATCATTGGAGGATTTGTTCTTCTGGTATTCATAGACATGATCAGTCTAACCAAGAGATTCATCAATAATGATTCATTTGTAAAAAGTCCCCTGAAATCAACTTTTCACCCATCTGATGCTGATCTGGTGATTCAGAGTAGTACTAATGATGGAGATCGAGTACTGAACCTTCAAAACCCATTCAATGACGCCATTACTTCCTATTTTCATGAATCAGTCGGTGGCTATCACGGAGCAAAGCTTAGAAGATACCAGGATCTAATATCACACTGTTTGGATAGTGAGTTGAGTTCTACTATTGCACAATTAAGGGCAGGAAACAGAAATTTTAACACCCCAGTACTCAACATGCTCAATACCGCGTATTTCAAGTTTGGACCAGCAAAGAATGCTGTACTTCCAAACCCGGATGCACTCGGTACAGCATGGACAGTGGATAAAATCATCAAAGTAAACAGCGCCGATGAAGAGATTTCTGAAGTCTGTGGAATCGTCCCCGGTAGTGAGGCTGTGGTGGATGTAAGTAAATTCAATGTCCCGAAACTCTCGGGTTCTGGCCTTATCACCCTACAGTCCCGTACTCCAAACGAGATTACTTACAAAGCTGAGATCAATGGAAATGTACTTGGTGTGTTTAGTGAAATTTATTACCCAAAAGGTTGGGTAGCGACAGTTGATGGCAAAAAGGTTGATATTTTGAGAGCAAACTATGTATTGAGAGCATTGGTACTGGATAATGGAAGTCATGACATCCAATTCAGATTTGAATCAAAAAGTTACACAGTTGGGAATACCATTAGTTGGGTTGGTGGGATTTTATGTGTGATTTTATTTGCAGGAGGAGTATTTATTGACACAAAGAAGAAACAACTCCCAGCTGACGCATAATAAGTTTTTATTTTGAAAAAAGGAATAACTAAACAGGTAAGAGTTAGCTCCCTAGCCTACCAGAAACACTAATTGATAATGTGTATTCAAACTGAAAGAGAGGACACAAATTAAAATTACTGAACTCAGGAAATTCTATTTCTATGGTTGGCGCAGCTATCCTAAAAAACATGAATCGCTCATGTGAAAAATGACAGCTAAAACATCAAAATCAATAAAAGGAAGGACTCTAAAGTCAGAAGTTGATAAGAGTGAAAAGAAACAGGTGTTGAAAATTTTGAAAGCTACTTTTTGGTGAATAAACCTTTTATAAGTTTTTGAGGAAATGAAAATCTACGATGATAAGTATCTTAAAAACGGTGTTTGAGTCATTCATGAAAAGAAAGCTTCTAATGTCAATCAGCCTATTGCTGCTCTTCTTTTTACCAATTCTCATATTAGGAGAGCACAGTTGGATTCTAATCCATGATAATTTAGATAGTGAATTTATCTATCTACATCTCTTGAAAGTAAGTAGCAATCTTTTTTCACATGGTGATTCAGCTGTAGTTTCACAAATTTTCAATGGCTTAAGTACAAAATATTTTCACTCTGAATTCAGCTTTATCCGTGTCTTATTTTACCTATTCCCCTCTTTTTGGGCCTACATTGTCAATTCATTTTTAGTTAGGTTAGTCGGAGTTGTAGGGATGCACTTACTTATCACTACCAATTTTAAGGACTTAATAAAAAACAAAACACTTACAATACTTATCCCACTTTCTTTTGGACTATTGCCAATTTACAGTCTATATGGAATATCCGTTATGGGACAACCAATATTATTATGGAGCTTCCTAAATCTCAAATCAAATACTAATATTTACTCAAGTTTGATTATTGTATTTCTATTCCCTTTTTATTCCCATTTCGCGATGACGGCACCCTTTTTACTGATCGCATTGTTTGCTTTTGGTATCGGCAATGTTGTATCAGGATTGCACACGAGTCCAAGCTACTTCATTGGAATTGTTACATTATTCATTTCATACGTATTTGCGAACTATTTTACCATCGAAAACTTCCTTTTCAGTGATGAGCTCTCCCATAGATCTGAATGGCATTTTGAAGCGGATGGTTTTAAAGCAACCATTAAGATATTTATCGAAACTTTAGTTAATGGCCAATATCATTCCGCCAAATTATTTGGTTTACCCGTTCTACTTTTAGGCTTTTTTGTGGTCTTTAGAAAGTTTAAGCACTGGAAGGGAATTGGACTGATCATACTTTCAATAATTGCTATAAGCCTTTTACATAGCGTATATAAATACATTTCCATACCTCTGGAAGAACACCTTCATATTTTAACTTCATTTCAGTTTGATCGTTTCACCTTTTTGCTTCCCTTTTTATTCTACTTACTTTTGATCAAATGCTTGATTTCATATCCTAGAGAAAGTTTAATCCCAATTATAGTAACCGTATTATTCTTCCTGGGAAATTTATATATGAATAAAGAGTTTATGCTTAACGGGACTAGATGCTTGTTACCAAACACAAAAACAAACAACCTGATAACATTTTCAAAATTCTATTCTGAAGATTTATTTGATCAGGTAAACGATTTTATTGGCAAGCCTCAAAAAGAATATAGAGTGGTAAGTTTAGGATTACACCCAAGTATCTCTCAATACAATGGATTCTACACTTTAGACTCTTACCAAAACAATTACCCATTGCGCTACAAAAGAAACTTCAAAAAAGTAATTGAGCCTGAGCTAAAAAAAGATTCAAGAATCAAGGATTATTTTAACAACTGGGGTAACAGATGCTATCTCCTTAGCGCTGAGTTAAGAGACAAATGCTTTTTAAATTGTGCCCAAAATAGTGAAGTGACTATCAATTCCCTGAGCATTAATACAGAGGTATTACAAGAAATGGGATGTCAATATATCTTTTCTGCGGTTAAAATTTTAAACGCTGAAGATTTAAATCTGAATTTTGAAAAATTATTCAGGAGCAACCAATCTGCCTTTGAAATATATGTATACCGCTTATGAATGATTCAGCACAAATAAATATTATAGTACCTCTGTATAATGAAGAAAAAGTTTTCGCTAATCTTCAAAAACGTCTAATAGATTTAATAGATAATTCAAAAAGAAAGATCACCGTCATAATGATAGATGACGGCAGTAGTGATAATACAGCAAAATTAATGGAGGAATTGTCACTAAGAGATAATCGTTTTACCTCTGTTTTTCTATCAAGAAACTTTGGTCATCAGTTAGCCTTGTCTGCGGGCTTTTCAGTGGTTGATGCCTCCGAAGCAGTATTTGTCATTGATGGAGATTTGCAAGATCCACCAGAATTGTTGGAGAAATTCTATACCTTTTTTGAACAGGGTTATGATGTTGTATATGCAGTAAGAGAAAAGAGAAAGGAGTCCATTTTTAAAAGAGCTGCATATAGCATCTTCTACAAGATACTAAAGAGAATTTCCTATATAGATATTCCACTTGACTCAGGAGATTTCTCACTTATTAGTCGCCGGGTTGTTGATAATCTTGTCGAAATGAGAGAAGAAAGCAGATTTATCAGAGGAATGAGAACCTGGGTAGGATACAAGCAAATTGGATTACCATACGAACGGCAGGAACGGGACTCAGGAGAATCGAAATATCCATTTAGCAAACTTTTTAAACTTGCTCTTAATGGAATATTTAATTTCAGTGAATTCCCTATAACATTGATTTCAAGACTGGGCTTAATTACAATCTTAGTAAGTTTATCATACCTCATATATGCCATTATAAAAATGATCTTGACTGGAGATGTCCCTGAAGGGTTTATTGGAATCATATTCACAGTGACACTATTTGGAGGCATTCAATTACTGTCAATAGGGATCATAGGAGAATACATTCTGAGAATATTTTTCCAAGTCAAAGGTCGTCCATTATATATAATTAATAAACAGATTCAGAATGGACAAACTATATTATAAAGAGTATTTCAAGCTTGAACGCAAGCATTGGTGGTTTAAGGCAAGACTGAATATCCTTGACACTTTATTCAACCTGGAAATACCAAAAAATGACTCAATAACAATTCTAAATGCAGGTGCTGCCACAGGAGCCACATCGATTATGTTAAAAAAGTATGGTTCTGTCACATCACTAGAATATGACAAGACGTGTTCGGAATTTCTATCATCCATTTTGGACGAAGAAGTCTTAAACGAGTCTTTAACAGATTTGACTTTAGACGACAAATCTTTGGATGTAGTTTGCGCATTTGATGTCATAGAACATATTGAAAATGATCAAAAGGCAATAAAAGAAGCTAATAGAGTGTTAAAGGACGATGGTTATATTTTCTTAACAGTTCCTGCATTTAATATTCTTTGGAGCACTCATGATGACATAAATCATCATTACAGGAGATACAGTCTGAAAAAATTAAATAGGATTTTAAAAGAAAATGGCTTTGAGGTTGAATATAGCTCTTATTTCAACTTTTTACTATTTGCACCTATTCTGGCCATCCGGTTATTTTCCAAGCTTATCCCGGCCAAAAAAAGTATTGAAAGTACTGGTTCAGATTTTGAGAAATTTAACTCTAACAGATTTTTGAATCAGCTTTTATACAAAATATTTATGAGCGAAATATTTTTATTGAAAAGAAAAATAAGGCTTCCTTTTGGGGTTTCAGCTATTATAATCGGCAGGAAAATTCATGGATAGCATTGTCCAATATTGATCGAGGATTTCTTACACAATGCTATGCTGGTTTATGCATGATTGATAAAATCAGCATATCTTTTCGATGTATTGCCATCAATCAGAAAAGCATTTTCTCGGATATACTCTTCAATATGGGACTTATCAGGTTTTAACTGTCCTTCGAGCAATTTTCGCAGGGTTTGCTTCAAATCAACTGCGTTTGTTGTCTGGAATCCAACGTTTGTTTTGATAAATCCCATTACGTCTTGCCTGAGGGGATCCATGACAATAAGCGGAATAGAAAAATACACTGCTTCTGTACCTACAGTTGAAAAACTAGTAATTAAATAATCTGTAACACTTAATAACTCATACAGCTCCAAATTCGGGGAAATCAAAATGTTTTGACACCCCTCCTCCTTAGCCCACTGTTCATATACCATATAATCAGTTTCTCGAGGATGCGTTTTAATTACCAAGCAGATATCATCAAAATCTTTCACTGCTTTAAAAATATATCGTGCAATCAGCTCTCTTAGTTCGGCATCCTTCAGAGGTTGTGAAGCAAATACAAGGATCTTTTGATTGACTATTGAATCCCCAAGAATTTCCTGAACAGATTTATGCCGTTTTTTAATGTTAGGAATGACATCCGTTCTAAGATGACCAAGAGAAATAAGTCGTTCAGCAGGCCAATTCATCTCTATAAGCTCCTTTTTCCACCCATCTCCCCAAAGACACAAAGTATCCGGTAAGGTAACTTCCTGAAGAGCCTCCATATTGCTGTAACTGTACCCAGGATGTAATTTGTGGATTGACCCATGCTGAAAGGCAATTATTTGTAATCCGGAAGAACGCGCGGCATTAAATATGACGCGATTATTAGGACTGTACTCATCTGCAATAACTACTTTTTTGAAGCCACTCTTTTTAAAGAAACCCGTGTATACGTTTTCTTTCACAGTAAAAAACACATTCGATTTTTCAGTCCTTTGAAAGAGTGAATGCAACAGGCTTTCATAAAAGGATTCAAAACTAAGTTCAGTAATCTTTTCATACTCCTGCTTCACACTTTGAGCTGTTGATTTATGGCCTCTCTTCAACAAATACCCAAAGAGAATTCGTTCTTCATATACTCTTTTGCTTTGATTGAAATTTCGTAAAAACTTACCTATTGGATGATAACCTCCGGATTCCCCATTCTTCTGAAAGTTCATTTTGTCAAGAAATATGCACTCAACCTTGTCTAAAGAATCATAGAGATATTCCAGTTGCAAATTCTGCCTCCTATATCCTTTTGCATTTTTGGTTAAAGAATTTTGATATGTTTCGCGGTTGTCTACTAAAAATATTGTTTCATCAAAAGAGATTCTGCTGCGAACAAATGAAAGACATAGCCTTAATATTGACAGGTATAAGAACCAAAATACGGCTTTCCAATTAGAAGAGCTTTGATTTGGAAGTACCACATCTAAATCCGGAAAAGCTATTTTTACTTCGCTTCGATTAGCAAATACAAGATCCCCTGCTCTTAGATTAAGTTTTTTGATCCTGGAAATCTCATACATTCCATTACATAAATCAAAATACAATTTGAACTTTTGATAATGAAAGAGCTTCAGGTTAAACTTATTAGCAATCAAGATATCAGCATAATACCCGAGAGAATCCATGCATTGTTTGTTGATCTCTTTTTTGGATTGCTCTGAAAGTACTGCAAGTGGTTCATAAGGAATGCCTTTTATCTCAGAACCTTCGGTCACATAAAAACTGGCAGTTTCATTTTTCACAAGGCTGGCTATACGGTTTTGCTCTTGTGTACTAAGAGTACGTGTTGCTACAATTCTCACGATGGGTAATGGATTCCGTATTTTTCCAGTTTTTTATTAGCCTTACTATAAAAAGAAGTTAGTCGGTCGGCCAACTTATACTTCTTAACATAACTGGAAGATGAAGAAACAAAACGTAACAAAAAGGGATCCAGAATAAGTTTGAACCCCAACCATATATTTCTTGTACTGAAGTGTTTAGTAATCAATCCAGTTGGGCGAATAGTATTATACGTCAAGAAATTCACATACCTGATCAGCAAGGTTGAAAGGTTGGTAAGGCTTTCGTGAGATCGGCTCTTACCTCTTTTTTTATATGCTTCATCATCGAAAATCGTTGCTGTAAAACCAGATATTTTTTCAATGGCTGAATCAAACTTACCGAGCAAATCTTCCTGAGCAAGGACAAGTACATTTTCCGATCCAAAAAGATCCTCGTAAACTTCAATCAGATGCGCATATTCTAAATACCCTAAATTAAAATGCTTTACACTCCAGTTTCTTTTATCTTCAAGATCCAAAAATTGCTTAAAACTTAATGTTCCGCCATGAATGACATATTGCCGGTAGTAAGAATCAATGGCTTTGATTGGGTTTCTCACCGTGATGATTACTTTACTAAAACCTAACCCTTTCAGAGTTTGTGCAATCACAGTTCTGTTCATTCCTTTGGCACCACCATATGGCTGACCACACAGGGCCTCGAAGGAAAAGAGATTTGGCTTTTCGGCAGATTCAAATGAGCTAATTAGTTCCTCAATTTCACTCAATTGATAGTCTATTCTATCGCGATAGATAATGGAAGGAAAAATAGCTCGACAAGCATTGTAATCCACATAGTGAATTCCATTTAACCGGGGAAAAACCTGATTCTGCAAAAATGTAGTCCCTGTTTTGGGGTATCCGATATGTACAATTCGCTCTTTAGTCATCAGCAAACTCTATTGATAAGATCAGCAACAAACTTCACCTGCTCCTCTCCTAGTTCAGGATACATCGGCAGTGATATGATTTGCTTGGCTTGTTTATAAGCTATCGGAAATTCCGTCTTATCGTGATCTTTGTAGATATAAGCATTCACAAAAGGCAATGGAGTTGGGTAATGAATGCTGTATCCGATACCAGCATTGTCAAACTCTCGCATCAACTCCTCCCTATTTTGCACTCTGATCACGTAAAGGTGATACACATGTTCATAATCTTCTGGAGTCTTTGGACGAATAATTTCTTCTTTGAGGTAATAATCATACCACCTGGCCACTTGCTGTCTGCCTGCAGTCCACTTCTCCATGTGTGGAAGCTTTGCTTTTAAGATAGCAGCCTGCATGGTATCCATCCTACTATTACGTCCTATAATTTTATGATCGTGCTTTTTTGGCTGGCCATGATTGCCAATCATTCGGCACTTCTGCGCCAAATCAACATCATTGGTCACAATCCCTCCGGCATCACCATAAGCCCCAAGGTTCTTTCCAGGATAAAAACTAAAAGTAGCGATATCTCCAAATGTCCCTACTTTCTGCCCCTCAATACTTGCAGCATGAGCCTGAGCACAGTCTTCCAGCACTTTTAGATCATACTTTTTAGCGATAGATAGCAACTCTGGCATTCTCGAAGGCAATCCATACAAATGAACCGGAATGATCGCTTTGGTATTGTCAGTAATAGCATCCTCTACCTTCTCCGGGTCCATCGTGTATTCTCGCTCCAGTAAGTCCACAAACACAGGCTCAGCACCTACATTATTCACTGCTCCAGCTGTTGCTATCCAGGTGATTGCCGGCACAATCACCTCATCACCAGGGCCTACTCCTAAAGCTTTCAGAGCAATTTCAATGGCATCAGTTCCATTGGCACAAGCCACACAATACTCAGTACCAATAAAAGCTGCAAAATCCTTTTCAAATGCTTTGATCACTCCTCCACCAATAAAACTCGTCTGATCTATGACCTCAGCTATCGCCGCATCAATCTCATCCTTGATGGACAAGTATTGAACCTTCAGGTCTACAAAAGGAACATTCATGAGGGTAAATTTTTATTTTCAAAGTTGCAGGAAGCTGAGGAATTTAGCAGCGTTTTGAAGGAGGAATGTTTGATTAAAACAGAGTTTACTATCGTGATCTCAACCTCCTCGCGGGATTGCCAACATACACTCCAGGCTCTGTAATATCTTTTGTAACGACACTCCCCGCTCCTATCACCACATTATCACAAATAGTTATTGGTAAAATAGTTGCATTGGAACCTATAGCAACTTTGTTGCCGATTTGGGTCGCTTTCCATTTGGTAGTATCGCCTTGCGCAGGACCTCCACCCTGAAACAGGTCATTAATGAACATCACTCCATGTCCTACAAAGCAATCTTCTCCAATAGTAACCAACTCACATACAAATGCATGTGACTGAACTTTGGTCCGGGCACCAATCTTCACATTCTTCTGAATTTCTACAAATGGACCAATAAAACAATTTTCACCGATTTCGCATCCATAGAGATTTACTGGCTCTACCACTTTTACACCTTCGTGAAAAGTGACATCCTTTATTCCAACCTTGAGCAGTTTGGGTTCACTCATTTGCTGCGCGGTATATTTTGTCGATGATTTCTACTGTTTTTAATCCTTCAAAGCCATTGGTAGCAATCACTCCGTGGTTAGTCAGTACTTCAATGACGTTTTCATAAACCTTATCATGATTGGACATAGAGCCCTGATATTCACCATATTCATTGGCCGGATTCCCGGGTGCCAGTTCTCCAATCTCAAAATCCTCAATACTCTGATAATCGAGGCTATTCAAATATTGTCCACCAACTTTCACAGTTCCCTTTTCTCCAAACAGTGTTAGAGAGCCTTCCATATTTTTCCCAAAACTATTGACAGAGTAATTGATAGTCCCTATAGCTCCATTGAAGAACCTGACAGAAACTACTCCAGTATCTTCAAACTCTATTACATCTTGATGTGCGTAGTTTCCGATCATCGCCTGAACTTCACTTACATCCCCCACTATCCAGTAAAGCAAATCGATAAAGTGACTAAACTGCGTAAAAAGGGTTCCTCCGTCCATTGCTTTGGTGCCTTTCCAGTCCGATTTTCGGTAGTAGTCAAAATTTCTATTCCAAAAACAGTTTAGCTGCACAGACAAGATTTTTCCAAGCCTTCCCTCATCAACAACTTTTTTCAACTCGGCTATTGCTGGATTGAAGCGATTTTGTTTGACAATAAAAAGTCTTCTATTAGCCTTCTCAGCAGCATTGATCATCTGTCCACAATCATGAACACTAATGGCCATTGGCTTTTCACAAAGGACGTGAAATCCAGCATTTAGTGCTGTGATGGTATGCTCAGCATGCAAGCCATTTGGTGAACAAACAGAGATCACATCTATTTCAGGGTGACTCTTCAGTAAATCATCAATGTTATCATAGGCTTTGCAATTGTGATCATTAGCCAGAGATTTGGCACGATCTTCTTTCACATCGCATACCGCCACCAGTTCACCCAGTCTACTGATATGGCCAGCATGACGACCGGCTATTCTTCCACACCCTACAATCCCAAATTTTATCTTTTCACTCATAAATTTTCCAGAATTCTTTCCAGCTCACCAGTCTGATGTGAGCGTGAATATTGACTTAGGAGCTCTTCAAAATCCTTTTGATTGAGCTCATAGTTCTGATCAAAAATAGACAAAACAAATTTTGAAATCGCTTCTGTATGATCAAAGTCAAGCATTTCACCAACCATCCTTCCTTGAAACATTGCTGCCAAATCTGAATCTACGGGTCCTAATCCTAAAATGGGTCTGCCCGCAGATAAGTATTCAAAGAATTTCATAGGAAGAATCCATTTAGCATTGTCGCTTTTGTTGAGCAGTAAAAGCAGCAAATCACATCGACTATACTCCTCAAAAACCTGCTCATGTGACAAATAGCCTAAAGCAACTACTTTCCCTGAGAGTTGCTCACTGTTTTCCAATCTTTTAAGAATTGAATTGGCCACAATTCCTCCCAGCCTGATTTCCAGGCGATTTTGAAAATCCTGATTCTCAGCACACAATTCTTCCAATACCTGCCAGAAACTCTCCGGATCTCTTAGCTCATTGAGCATTCCATAATACCCAACCACAAACTTTTCACCAGATTTATCTGGCAATGCATTGAGTTGAGCCTTTTCATCAGATATACCATTGGTAACTAATTTGACATTCAATCCGGATAACCTGGAAGACAGAGAAGCTGCCAGGCTTTTACTGACTGTAATTACCTCGCTAGCATATTTGAGTACCTTCCGCTCCAGTTTTTGATGCTTGCTTAAAGTTGACTTTGAAGCTTTCAGCTTGGGTAAAACATCCCACTCTGACCATGGATCACGAAAATCCGCCAGCCATTTCAGAGCAGGATTCTTCTTCTTTAAACCTAAGCCTATCAAGTGCATAGAATGCGGGGGGCCAGTAGTAATGATGGTATCAATCTCTCTTTCTCCAATTGTTTTATTTAGAAACTTCACTGAGGGTTTCACCCAAAAAAACCTGGGATCAGGAATAAAAAAGTTACCACGGATCCAGATAATCAGGTCGTCTTTCCAGGATTTTTTTGATTTTTCCAACACCAGACCTTGCTTGACTTCCTGCTTATTTTTATTCCCTGTGATCTGATGAAAAATGCTGAACGGCTCCCAAATTTTGGTACGGATGACTTCAATCCCCTCGCTCAAAGGCAACAGGCTTTCATCTATGATGTCAAACTGAGGGTTTTCAGGAGTGTAAACAATTGGTTCCCAGCCACGTGCCTTCAAATTTCGAGCAAAATGGAGCCACCGCTGCACCCCCACTCCTCCGCTTGGTGGCCAGTAATAAGCTATGATGAGTACCTGCTTTTTTGTCATTAAATGTCAATTAAACTTCAATAGTCCCTGCAATCAATTTCAATCCAATCGTAATTTCATTAATATTGGGCGCTGAAAAAGCAAAGAAACAACAATAGCCCTTTAATATTTAATCAGAAACGGACTTATGAAAAGTATTGGTGTTTTTACATCAGGAGGAGATGCGCCGGGAATGAATGCCTGCATTCGCTCGGTGGTGAGAACTGGGCTATATCTCGGGCTCGATGTGTATGGAATCAAATATGGTTACAATGGCATGATCGAAGGAGATATTTACAAGATGAAATCGTACTCTGTGAGCAACATTGTGCAGCGTGGTGGTACGATCCTCAAATCAGCCAGATCTAAAGAATTTATGACCAAAGAAGGCCGCGCCAAAGCTTATGAGCAGCTGAAAAAGCGTGGTATCGAAGGTCTTGTAGCTGTGGGTGGAGATGGTACTTTCACCGGAGCTAATATCTTTTTCGAAGAATACGGTATTCCAATCGTTGGTGCTCCGGGAACGATCGATAATGACCTTTATGGTTCAGATTATACCATAGGTTTTGACACTGCGGTAAACACTGCTCTTGACGCTATCGATAAAATCCGGGATACGGCTAACTCACATGACAGGGTATTCTTCATTGAAGTAATGGGCCGTCATTCTGGCTACATCGCCATTCAGAGTGGTATTGGTGGTGGTGCAGAGTATGTGATGGTACCCGAAACTTCTACCACTATTCAGGATGTAATCGAAACACTGAGAAGTGGTAGAGATAATCAAAAAACATCCTCAATCGTGGTGGTAGCCGAAGGTGGTGAACAAGGTGATGCACATCAGATTGCCAAGCAAGTAATGACTGAGCTTCCTGATCTGGACATTCGTGTATCTACTTTAGGGCACATTCAGCGAGGCGGATCGCCAACTTCTTATGATAGAATTTTGTCCTCGCGCCTTGGAATGGCCGCTGTAGAAGGCCTGCTCAACGGTGAGAAAAACGTAATGGTAGGTGTGATCAATGACAAAATCACTTACACCAGCTTCAAACTTGCCATTTCGAAATCCAAGCCTATCAACCCTGAGTTGATGCGATTGGTAGAGATATTAAGCATTTAATTGCTCATCAATGAGCCGGATCATTTCATCGATTTGATTCGGCTCATACCATTTTATCTCAGGATCTTTTCTAAACCAGGTAAGTTGCCTTTTGGCATAGCGCCGGCTATTTCTTTTTAGTAAACGGATAGCCTCTTCCCTGTCATACTCCCCTTCCAGATAGCTGAATATTTCCGAGTAACCAACTGTTTGCAGGGCATTATGATCTTTGTATTGGATCAATGACTCAGCTTCCTCAAACAATCCCTGATCGATCATAATATCCATTCTCCGGTTTATTCGATCAAAAAGGATTTCGCGATCCATATTGAGGCCAATCTTGATATTCGTAAAGTCTCTTTGAACTGCTACATGTCCCTTTCGGAATGAAGTGAAGGACTTTCCTGATGATCGAATTACCTCCAGAGCCCGGATGACTCGCTGATGGTTCTGACGATCAACCTGATCATAATACTCAGGATCACGATTTTTCAGTTCATCCAGAAGTGGCTGTAATCCCTCCGTTTGAAATATCCCATTCAGTTCTTCACGTATACCAGGTACAACCTCAGGCATTTCGTCCAGTCCTTCCCAGAGTGCTTTAAAGAAAAGCCCTGAGCCACCTACTGCAATCACTACTTTATGTTCTGTGAATAGCCTCTCCAACAGCTGCAAAGCGTCTTTTTCAAACATCCCAACACTATAATATTCATCGATACTATGGCTGTTGATAAAATGATGCGGAGCTGCAGCCAGTTCGCTTTCATCCGGTTTTGCAGTACCTATTTTCATCTCCCGATAAAACTGTCTGGAGTCAGCTGAGATAATTTCAGTTTGATAATTTTTGGCCAGATCAATTGCCAAAGCTGTCTTACCAACAGCCGTGGGCCCAACTACTGAGACAAGTACATTTTTTTTCGACCTCATTCTAACTCCGAAAGTAGCATTATTTAGCTAATTTTATAGAAATGGACTTAGCTCAGAAAGATACTAAATCACTGCAACGGGAAGTTAAATTACTTCGTGAGAAGCTGGATAAAGCTAACGAAGCCTATTTCACACTTTCTGACAAAACCAATTACCACCTCAAGGAGCTCTTTGATTCCAGTAATGACCTCATTCAGATTTTTAAGCCGAATGGGGAATTTCGTTTCGTAAACGAAGCTTGGCGCAATAAGCTCGGATATCGTGAGAATGAGATTTACGACCTCAAGTTTGTAGAAGTCATCCATCCGGATCACCGTAAGCAAACCCTGGAAAACCTGCTCAAGATCACCGCAGGTAGCCGACTGGAGCGCTTTGAAACAGTGCTGAAAACCAAGTTTGGGAAGAATATTTACGTCATTGGTAAACTCACCTGCGTTTATGAAGATGACGAACCTTCGGAGTTCCGCTGTGTGTTTTTTGACATTACAGAACGATTTCGTGCGGAACGAGCTCAGAGCCTTTATTACAAAATCGCCAATATTACCATTTCACAGAATTCTCCTGAGGAATTTTACGGTCAGATATTTCAGGAACTCAATGAAATTCTAAAGGTAAAGAGCTTCTCAGTTGCGCTTAGGGAAAACAAATCTTACCAGCATCTTTACTGGACCAATGAGCTGGAAAAGCCAGGAAAATCTTCACTCATCCGAGATGTCGATACATTATTAGCAGATTACATCTTTGATCGGGGCAAACCCATGATCATTTATCAGGATGGAATCGAGAAAATAGCACAACAAAAAAAAGTCACCCTCTCTGATCCTTTACCCACTATTTGGCTGGGGGTTTTGATCTACATGGATCACAAACCTATCGGTGTACTTTCTGTATTTTCTTATGCCGATCAGAGCGCTTATAATCACAAAGACCTGGAGCTTCTGGACTTTATTTCCGGCCAGGTGACGATCTCGATGGAGCGAAAGCAAAATACTGAGAAGATTCAAAATCAAACTGCCAGGATCAATGCCATATTTGAAAGCAGTACCCACCAGATCTGGTCACTGGATCAAGATCTGAAATTCACCTCTTTCAATCAGAACTATGCAGAAGCCTTTGAGGCATATTTTGGCTACCCATTGAAGCATGGGGCTTCTTTATTGGAGACAGCAACCAAGTCGTCCAATTATCTGGAATTCTGGAAAAACAAATATCAAAAAGTTCTCTCCGGAATACCTCAGATATTTCAAACCAGCCAAAAGACGCTGGATGGAAATAAGGTCTGGCTGGACGTATTTCTCAACCCGATCTTCATGCCGGATGGCAGCATCTATGAAGTCTCTGCCATAGCCAATGACATCACGGAGAAGAAGCTTTCAGAAACTGCGGTAAAAGAAAGTGAGGAGAAGTTTAGAAATATCTTTGAGTCATTCCAGGACATCTACTTCCGTTGCGATATGGATGGCATCATCAACATGGTGAGCCCTTCTGTGAAACAAGTTCTTGGGTACGAACAAGATGAAATCCTGAATGGTAAAATCACTGATTTTTTCATTTCAAAATCAAGCCTCAAATCACTGTTTAAGAACTTATACAAAGACAAGCAAATCCAGAATTTCGAAAGTGTCGTCAACACAAAAGATGGAAGAAGAATCGAGTTTCTTAGCAATGTCCGATTGATCAAACGCCGGAAAAACCATTACGAGGTAGAAGGTGTTGCCAGAGATTTTTCAAGGTTAAAAGAAACTAACCGACAGCTTCGTGAAGCCAAGGAGCTGGCTGAAAGATCCCTTCAGGTAAAAGAAAGATTCCTGGCCAATATGAGCCATGAAATCCGAACTCCAATGAATGGCATTATCGGTATGATTGACTTGCTGGGCACTACCCAACTCAACACCGAGCAATCGGAATACATCCGAACGATTAAGAAATCATCCGATAGCCTTCTAAATATCCTGAATGACATCCTGGACTTATCTAAGATTGAAGCGGGTAAAATGAAGCTGAGATTGCAGCCCGTAAAGTTGATAGAAACATTTGAGAAAGTTTACGAATTGTATTCACAACAAGCTCACCTGAGTAAGAACTCGCTTTACTATCACCTTGACGAAAAACTACCGGATTATGTCATGGCGGATGAGACACGTCTGATGCAGGTACTTTCTAACCTCACCTCTAATGCCATCAAATTTTCCCCGAAAAAAGGCAATATCAATCTTGGAATCAGAGTAATCGAAATCAAAGATAAATCCTACAAGTTCAAAGTGTCCATCAAGGATTCCGGCATTGGTATATATCAAAAAGACATTGAAAAACTTTTTCAGAGTTTTAGCCAGATAGACAGTTCCAGCAGCAAAAATTATTCTGGAACAGGACTCGGCCTGGCAATCTCCAAAGAGCTGGTCAAATCAATGGGCGGTGAAATCGGTGTTGCATCTACTCCTGGACTAGGTAGCACATTCTGGTTTACGTTTGTTGCCGATACTATCCCTGCTGAGGAGATTGATGAACAAAAAGATGAGTCAGTATTCGTTAGACAGTTCACAGAATCTAACCCGAGGATATTACTGGTTGATGACAACCACATCAACAGAAATGTTGCCAAAACCATTTTGTCCAAGTCGGGATGCAAGGTCACTGAAGCCAGTAGCGGTGAAGAAGCCATCCATGCTGTAAAACAAGCGGCATTTGACCTGATTTTCATGGACATCCAAATGCCGGATATGGATGGTATCCAGGCTACCCAGGCAATCAAAGCATTAAAGTTAGATTACACACCACCAATTGTGGCTATGACAGCATACAGTATGGAGGAAGACCGGGCCAATTTCATGAGTCAGGGCATGGACGACTACATCGCTAAGCCAATAAAAGCCACTAGTTTAATCGAAAAAGTAAAAAACTGGTTACATTTTGAACCAAAAACTGTAAGTTCGGAGGTGTTTGAAGAGAGCGCCGAAGAGCTGGTCATCAATCAAAACACTCTCAACCACCTTTTTAAGTATGGTGGCAAGGAGTTGATATTGAGCGTATTGGAAGACTTTGATAAGGAAGCTACACAGCAAGTGAGTGACGTAAACAAGTTTTTCAGGACCAGGGCCTATGAGGAAATGCGTCATGAATTGCATACACTCAAAGGCAATGCCGGTACATTAGGAGTTGAGCGGTTAGCAAGCATTTCTCGAGAGATGGAGCTAAAGCTAAAACAAAAAAATTACCGGAACCTATCGCCTAGACTTGAAGAACTCAACAAGTGCCTTGAAGAGTTTAAAGAGAGTTATGAGCATTTTTTGACCACCTAACCCTAAATTTGAGCCATGAGTAAAAAAATTCTGGTAGCAGAGGATAGTTCAGTAATTCAGAACCTGACTAAGAAAATCTTATCCCTGCAAAATTACGAGATCAGTGCCGTGAAAAACGGTAAGAAGGTCATCGACACCTTAGAAGCTGAGACTTTTGATATGGTGTTAATGGACATTCACATGCCCATAATGGATGGAATGGAATGTGCACGATTGATTCGAAAAATGGAAAACGCAAATTCCGGAATCCCAATTATCGCTATTACTGGAAATGCGAATAATTACAGCCTTGATGATTTCAAGGAAGCCGGCATCAATGGCTTTTTACCTAAGCCACTCAACTATGATACGCTGGTAGAAACCGTAAAAAGTTACATGGTAGATGGAAATTAAATATACAAAGCACTTTCTCAACCGACTGGAAGATATCTTCTCAGAAACAGATTACATACTTAGGTATGAAAAGGGAAATTTCCAATCTGGTTACTGTATCCTCAAAGACAATAGAATTGCCATAGTGAACAAATACTACTCACTGGACGGCAAAATCAATAGCCTGCTGGAAATCCTCAAACAAATTGATGTCAACCCCAAAGACCTAAGCGAAAAAAATAAAACTCTTTATCAGGAGATCAATCAAACCCAGCTGTCATTTTGAAAATTACTTTTTTAGGAACCGGCACCTCGCAAGGAGTACCGGTGATTGCATGTGAATGTGAGGTATGCGCCTCTGTAGACTTTAGAGATAAAAGATCAAGATCTTCCGTTTGGGTGGAGGTTGATGACTTAAGCCTGGTAATCGACACAGGACCGGACTTTCGCATGCAGATGCTTCGCGAAAGGGTCAAGCGACTGGATGCCATTCTTTTTACGCATGGGCACAAAGATCATACTGCCGGGCTGGACGATGTGAGAAGCTTCAATTTCAAACAAAAAATGGATATGCCTGTGTATGCACAAGAGCATGTGATGGAGCAGCTTCAAAGAGAATTTTCTTACGTATTTGCTGAAAAAAAATATCCGGGTGTTCCACAAATACAAACCAATGTAATTTCAAAAGAGCCTTTCAAAATTGGCAATACACTAATCACACCCGTAGAAGTGATGCACTACAAACTTCCCGTGCTTGGTTTCCGAATGAGAGATTTTACTTACATCACAGATGCTAATTTCATTTCAGAAGAAGAAAAAGAAAAGATTAAAGGTAGTAAGATACTGGTTCTGAATGCATTGCAAAAAACAGAGCATATCAGTCATTTTACATTAGATGAGGCAGTGGCCCTCGCACAGGAACTGGGTGTAGAACAAACTTACCTGACCCATGTAAGCCACACCATGGGCAAGCAGCGTGCTGTAGAAAAAGAACTCCCTGAAGGCATCGACTTTGCTTTTGATGGACTGACTGTGGAGCTTTGAGGTAATGTTTCACAACTACTTTTTTCTTAAAAGACTTGCCAACTCGCTGAACGGAGTACTCCCTGGCATGCAGCTCCTGGAATGCTTTTCTCAGAATAAGGATGAGCTGATTCTAGGATTTGCTTCGGAAAATAAAGCATTGTATATCCGCGCCAACCTTGATCCACAAATCAGCTTGCTGGACATCACCGACGACTTTAGAAGAGCACGAAAAAACAGCGTCGACCTGTTTGAAGAGTTAATCAAGGAGGAAGTTTCTGGGGTTGAAGTATTTCAATATGAAAGATCATTTTCCATCAGGTTTATGACGGGTCTTCAGTTGATTTTCAAAATGCACGCTAGTCGATCCAACATTCTTTTAGCCAATGATGAAAAGGTGATCTCACTCTTTAGGAACAACTTGCCCAATGATCTGGAAATTGAGCCCAGCACTCTGAATAAGCATTTGGATTTGAGTAAAGACCGATTTCAGGCAGTAGAAGGAAATCCTAAAGCTTTTATCCCTGCGCTGGGAAAAGAAGTGAATAAATACCTGACGCATCATGGATATTTTGAAGCAGGTCAGGACCACCAATGGGCCATCATACAGGCTGTCTTGCAGCAATTGGAAACAGCCCCCATTCGCATTTATCAAGGCGAACTCCCACAACTTTCATTGTTGGAAGAAGAACTTCCGGTTTTGCTGGAAACTACAGATGCGATTGCAGCCAGTCATGAATTTTATTATCAATATTCCAGAACGTATTATGTATTCCAAGCTCGCCAGCAAGCGAGTAAACCATTGGAAGCGGACATCAAAAAGACGGAAAGTTACCTGAGCAAAACCCAACAAAAACTGGAAGCCATCCGGAACCGTCGAGGATATGATGAGATTGCCAACATCCTGATGGCGAACCTTCATCAGATTCCCAAAGGCAGCAAGTCGGTAACGCTGGATGATTTCTATAGCGAAAAGCCAATTACCATCAAGCTAAATCCCGAGCTCACTCCGCAAAAAAACGCCGAAAACCTCTACCGAAAGGCCAAAAACCAGCAGATGGAAATCAATAAGCTGGAGGAAAACCTGGCCGTTCGCGAAGGGAAACTTCTGGAAATGATGCAGCAATTGGAAGAATTACAGGCTGCAGAAAACGTGAAGGATATTCGACAACTTCGCCCGAGAGAGCAGCAAAAAAAGCAGGAAATTGTCCACCTCCCCTATCATGAATATGAACACCTGGGTTACAAAATAATGGTGGGCAAAAATGCCAAACACAATGATGAGCTGACACTGAAAGTTGCCAACAAAGATGACCTCTGGCTGCATGCCAAAGATGTGGCAGGCTCACATGTAGTCGTTCGACATCAGGCCGGAAAGCCGTTTCCAAAACCTGTGATAGAGCGAGCTGCAGAACTGGCGGCATGGTTCAGCAAGCGTAAAACCGATTCGCTCTGCCCCGTGATTTTTACACCGAAGAAGTTTGTAAGAAAGCGTAAAGGTGATCCCGCTGGCGCTGTGGTAGTCGAAAAAGAAGAAGTGCTAATGGTGGAACCGAAGCGGTGAGGTTTTGCACCACATGTAGAATCTTCAACTATTTACCACCATACCAAAAATCTATCTTCATCGATAATTGTTGTAAATTTGGGTAAAGCGTGGAAATACTATGATCGTTGAAAGGCAAAATGACGAAATTCTGGTTAGGTTCTCAGCTGGAGCTGATACTTCCAGAATCCAGGCAATATTAGATTACCTGAGATATGAAGAATTAACTTCCGGATCAGAAGCCACAGAAGAAGACGTTGCAAATCTCGTGAAAAGTGCCAAAAAAGGTCGTTGGAAACGAGTCAAAAAGGAACTAGGGCTGAATGACTAAAATTGTTATTGATACCAATATCGCTTTCAGTTCCTTCCTAAACATCAATAGCCGAATTGCGCAAATATTACTGAGCATAGGAAACTATGACTTTTATGCTCCTGACTACATCCGCTTCGAAATAATTAAGCATAAGAATAAAATTAAGAAAATTGCCAATGTATCAGAGGATGAATTTCTGGAGTTATATGAGCTCATCCTGGGCAATATCACAGTTCTTAATCCTTCCTTAATACCAAGAGAAACCTATGAAAAAGCTGAGACTTTGTGCAAATCCATAGTTGATGACACAGCTTTTGTTGCCGTAGCTGAATTCATTCATGGTAAATTATGGACAGGTGATTTAGCGTTATTATCCGGACTTAAGGAAAAAGGATATAAACAGTTTATTCGAACAGATGAGTTATTTCAAGACTTCCTTAAAAAGGAAAGAAAAAAGAAGTGAAACATTTTCTAACAATCCTAACTGATCTAGAACCATAATTTATTCATCGATCAATTTTCATTTTGCTCTCACCCCGGCCCCAAATAACTTTCCCTCTTCTCACCCTGATAAACAACAATTCGCTGCAAGACTACTCCTGGATCGACAGCATAATACTTTAGCATATGCTTGCCTTCATTCAGTTTCCATAAACTACTGCTCACTATAGTATTGGTGCGGACAGCTTCTTGCCATGCCTGATGATCAAAGTTTTCATGAAGATTGATGATCTGTGGCTCTTGATCATCAATCGCCAGAGCACATTTGAGGCCTTCGGTATTATGGAAATTCAGCGTTGGTGAGAAGACCAATTCAACAGTTGCTTCGGAAGCGGCTGGCAAGAATATATCATATTCCAAAGCCACACCATCCTCGTCAGCTGGCTGAGCAGGTGTCGTCACAGGCACAATCGTCATAGCAGAGGACGTTCTGCCCAGTTGTGGGATCTCCAGCCAATGCACTTTTTCGTTTTCCTGTTTTCGGCTAAAACCTGCTGCTTCTATCGCTAATGAACCATTGACTGTAGGCCTCAATCCAGTAGGAACATCTCGCTTATCAACCCGAATTTTCACTGGTATCTCCTCGCCCACTCCTTTGAGTAGCAATGAATACTCATGCTTTCCTTGCGACACCTGATCAAAATCAACGGAAACTTCTATTCTTTGCTGATCAGTGACAGCTCCATTCTTTGCGGACAAAATCACAGGCGCATCGCTTTCAATATCAAAATCAAAAGGCATCTTTCCTTGATTAAATAGCTCTATGTAAAAATGCTGATTGGCCCAGGATTCAAAAGTCGGGAGCTCAGCCAATCCCTCAGCATCAGGCCACCATTCATCAGTGTTCTCCACCGCAATCGCCATTTGGGCCATCTGGGGCAGATCAATGATTTCCACTTCAGGCATGATGTTTTCTTTTGGCTCCTGCCAAATGGTATAGCCAATATGTGTCTGGGCCATCTGGTGATTCCATTTGCCATCACTCAGTTGGTGGTACTGATCAGCAAGCTTTTGATCTCTTTCATAAAGCGCTTGCGCCTGATCAGCCAGTCCATTTGTTTGTGCCCTGCCTTGCTTTGCATATAGCCTATTTTTGGCCACAGTAAAATACAATTCATTCAGATTGGCACAAGCCGAAATCGGATAAAGCACCAACTGATAATATGCACTTCGATAAGCTTCTGGTAGTTCGTCATTGATCTTTTGGGCTGCTTGTTCCAATGCTTTGTAAGCATTTACAATTCGCTCAAATTCACGATAGTGCGCCAGACTATAAGTTTCCGGGGAAAGCAATTCTGGTTTTCTCCGGCTATTAAACCGGGTGTATTCTGCTATCAAATCAGCAATGACCTTACTGTGTTTTTCACCAAACTGTGCTGCTGCCCATTGTTCACCATAGGTAGGAATTTCAGCCGCCGGTATAGATTCAGGATTCCAGGCATAATCCAGGAAGAATGAAATCGGAAACTCCATCGGCTTGATGTCCCCGACATTCACAACCCAAAGCTTTTTGGCTCCATATTCATAAGCCATGTGCATCTGCTCCCAAACACGACTGATCTGCGTGGTATTCAACCATTTGTAGTTGCGAGGACCACCTACATAATCAAAATGATAATAGATCCCATAGCCTCCAGTTCTGGTGGTATCATCCAGTTTTGGAAGCTTACGAATGTTTCCCCAGTTATCGTCACAGAGCAATAACGTCACATCATCGGGCACCCGCATGCCATTGTCATAATATGCCTGAACTTCTTTATAAAGCGCCCACATTTGAGGAGTTTGTGCAGTCGGTTTCCCGGTTTCCTCGGCAATAATCTCCCGCTGATCCTTCACGATTTCTTCCAGTAAAGCGATAGCTGTTCCTTCGGTCATCGGTTCATCGCCATCGCCACGCATACCAATCGTCACGATGCTTTCATTATCTTCCATTCGGCGAATACCTTTCCGCCAAAAAGCTTGAAGATTTGCCTTATTCTTTTCATAATTCCATGCTCCTTCACCGTATCTACTCCACTCTACATGTGCCCTGGATAGCGGCTCATGATGTGAAGTGCCCAATACCACTCCGTACATGTCGGCCAGTACCGGACTTTCCGGATCATCATCATAAACCGATCGGCCCCACATGGCCGGCCACAGGTAATTACCTTTTAGTCGTAGGATCAGCTCAAATACATGCTCGTAAAACTGATGGTTAAAGCCTCCGAATTTCTCATGCACCCAACCAGACAAAGCAGGCGCTTCATCATTGATAAAAATGCCACGATACTGCACTTTTGGTGATCCGACAGTATGTACACCAGGCTTTACATAAACATACTTGCGCTGCTTTACTGGCACATCTGCCCACCAATACCAAGGAGACACTCCAAGTTGTCGGGAAAGGTCAAACATACCATAAATGGTTCCGCGCTTATCGCTCCCCGAGATGACCAATGCGTTTTCCAATCCTTCCAGTGGTGAATCCACAACCTGAACATGATATTTTTCCCATACACCCTGAAGGTTGGAAATATCTGTTTTCCCGTTTTCGGCCAAAGCCTGAATCAATGGACTCTCATCCAATGCGCCAATGATGACCGGAATCCCATTGACATCCGAAACGGAATGAACCACCTCCACGTCATTTCCAGAAACATGAATCAAATCCTTTTGAAATAACTCAACAACTTTTTGTACTCCGGCATGATCATTTGTATCCACCAGAAGAGAGATCTTTCTTCCTGGTATTATCAGTGGAAAATTTTTCTCTTTTTGATCCGTGATGTAATCCCTTTCATTGAATGGCAGTTCAGCTTTAGCAGTGAAAATACGATCAAATGAAGATACTTCACTCCGCTTTTGCTCCTGCCCCTGATGAGTGCATGCATTCAGGAAAACAAGAAAGATTATGAGGAATACTTTGTTCATTGGAATATAATATTACAAGTAAGGTAATGATTGAATAGCAAGAGTATAACCTGACCAATGAAGTTCAGCAATATCTCTCACTCCAACTCACACCAAACTCACCTGGTCAAACCTTTTTAGAAAAAAGAGAAATGGGTGCTAATTAAATCATTCCTTAAAATTGACCACCTTCCAGTAGGCTTCTTTAGGTTTTAGTTTTTCATCAAATAGAAGTGGATAGTCCTTTCTGTCCAGAACAGGAAAATTGTCCAACCAACTGTATTTGTCAGAAATATTCCAGAAAGTCACAGCATTCAAATGATCTTTGTTTTCTCGGAAAACCCTGAAAATCATCTCGTACTGATCCATTTGTTGCTGTTGTAGTTCAGGAGTAAAATCATCCTTATCTGTAGGAAGTTTATCTCTTCTGGAATGTTCTTTCTCATAAATGGATACATCCAATTCTGTGATTTGTACTTTAACTCCAAGGTCTGTGAATTGCTGAATGGTTTGTCGAAGCTGATCTTCTGAGGGTTCAAAAATAGACCAGTGCCCTTGAATCCCAACTCCATCAATAGGCACTCCTTTCTCTTTCAAACTCTTAATTAGCTCATAGATTTTTTGTCGTTTTTTAGGGTTGATCACATTATAGTCATTGTAAAACAACTCTAAATCCGGATCAGCGGCACGAGCATATTCGAACGCTTTAGCTATGTAATCTTCCCCACAGATCTGGTACCATTTGGAATCACGATAAAACTCACCATCTTTATCTGAAATTGCTTCATTTACTACATCCCAGGCATAAATATCATCTTTGTAATGGCTCACCACATTGGTAATATGGTGCTCCAATCTTCGCAACAACTCCTCTTTACTTACCTCAGTTCCATCTGCATTTTTAAACAACCAATCCGGAACTTGCTTATGCCAACAAAGTGCATGTCCACGAATCTTCATATTATTTTCCTGTGCAAACTCCACAATCTGATCTCCAGGCCCCCATATAAACTGGCCTTGCGCAGGGTGGATCGGTCCCATCTTCATTACATTCTCAGGCGTGATACTAATAAATTGCTCTTTTATCAACTCAGCCTGGGAATCTTTTAAAGATCGAGGTGAAACAGCCACTCCCATTGAAAAATAATCTTTGTAATAGTCTTTGAGACCTTTTTCGCTGGACTGTTGGTTTTTTGTGGAAGGACCGCAAGCAAACAATATCAGGGTCAGCCAAGTCCCCAGGAAAGAAATTTTTACAATACTGATTCTCATAGTAAATGTGGATTTATGAATATTTAGATTAATCTGTGTTATAAAAAAGCGACAAGAAGGGTGGGCGAAATACCCACCCCACTATGAAACACTATTTATGAAATATGAAGAAGAATGTTTCCATCTATCAAACACCACTAAATGCACTAAAACCTCCATCAATAGGCATCACCACTCCGGTGATAAAACTGGCTGCATCAGAACACAAAAACTGCACAGCACCAACTAGTTCATTGATATCTCCAAAACGCCCCATTGGGGTTTTGTTGATCACTTTCTTGCTCCTATCCGTTAGAGAGCCATCTTCATTGAGCAGGAGTTCCCGATTTTGATCTCCAATGAAAAAACCAGGCGCTATGGCATTCACACGGACTTTATCCCCGTATTTTCTCGCGAGTTCACAAGCCATCCATTTGGTAAAAGTGTTCACACCAGACTTGGCCATAGAATATCCCAAAACCCGACTGATCGACGAATAAGTAGCCATAGAAGAAATATTAATGATACTTCCTGCTCCACCTTCAGCAATGGTTTTCCCAAAAATCAATGATGGATACACTGTTCCATGCAGGTTGAGATCTACCGCCTGATCTATGGCATCAATTTCAAGATCAAAAACTGACTGGGCATCTGCTTGAGTTGCGCCGGGAATATTGCCTCCCGCAGCATTGATGAGCACATCTATTCTGCCAAACTCCTCCAGGATCAAATCATTTGTTGATTGTAATTGATCCCTGTCGAGCACGTCACATACCCTGCCTATTACATGCGGAGTGATTTGCTTCAATTCCGCTACGCGTTGATTGATTTTCTCCTGACTTCTATTAAGAACTACCAGTTTACAACCTTGCTCCGCCAAATGCCTGGCGAGGCTCCCTCCAATTACCCCAGCTCCTCCGGTAATAATTACTACTTTATCTTTCAGACTAAACAGATCCATCAATTGGATTCTTTTCGGATTAATTTTCAAATACAATATACTCTTCCCGACCTCAATAAGGCCGGGAAAAGACATTTTCAACTAAGATTTCAAACAATTAATACCCAGGGTTTTGCGGATACTTACCATCTGAAGTAGAAGGATCCACAGATGCATCAATCTGGGTTTGTGGTATAGGTCTCAGCCTGTGATGCTGGTCGATGTTTTCAGCAGCGTATTCTGCATCAGGTCGAGGGGGATAATTATTATACTTCTTGACTCTTTCTATGAGCTTTTTAGTCCTTGCAAGATCAAACCAGCGAACCTGCTCACCTGCCAGTTCTCTAGTGCGTTCATCCAAAATATAATCTATCCCATTTGCTGCAAGATCCGTTTCCGTAGTAGCTGTAACAGCCGCCTCATCGCCTCCACCAGCTGCAGCTCGTTTCCTTACAACATTGATCAGGTCTGCTACTTCCGAATTGGGCTTATTCATCATCAAAGCTGCCTCAGCGGCAATCAAATACGTCTCTGCAAATCGATATACTATAAATGGTCTTACCGAAGTACGATTAGCATCGTTATTCGGACGTGGCTGAGTAGAATTAAACTTTCTGATTGACGGAAAGTATTTGTTCTGCTTATTGTAGCCATCATAGTCAGTGTAGGTTGCACCATCTTCACCAAAATATGTTACAGGATCAGTACTTGTTGTGGGAGTAAATACAATATATCTCCTTGAATCAATCGTTGGCTCCACAGTAGACGCTAAATGATCAGGCACCATCCACATGGCTGTGTCACCCAGTTCCAGTCCTTTGGGATTGTTCTTTCCTGGGTCGTTCACGTACCATACGGTCTGATAGCTCTTGTTGAACCTGGTATCATTGACCTTATCAGCAAAGGCCACATTGGTCAGATAGGCAGTTGGGCAATAACGCATCCATGGACGTCCATTGGTTATGTCCCGCTTCAACCCTGCCGTATTACTTTCATAGAAACATCTGAAAAAGAAGAGGCTTTTATTTTGATAACCGGGATCACTCCACGCATTATTGTCATTAAAAGTCGTGTTATCAATCCAGTTGACCATCCAGAGCGTTTCACTGCTCCATTCGTTGCCTTCTGCATGCACATCTGCATAATCCGGTAATAACTCCACACCGTAAGTTGAGTGGTTATTGATCAGCTCCATAGCAGTATTGTAAGCCATCTGAAAGTCGTTGGTTTCCGCAGCATCCGACCAACCCCTTGTCAGATATACTTTTGACAAAAGGTGCAACGCACTTGCTTTCCAGGCATGTCCGGCTTCTGCATCCGATGGCTTGGCATCTGGCAGGTCATCGTCTCCTCCATCGGTAATACTCACCAGATCATCAACGATTACCTTGTAAGTCTCAGCAAGCGTAGCGCGGGATGCATTATTTGACGTACTGGTATTGAACTTCAAATCACCTGATCCCAGATCAATTGAGACTCCACCAAAATATTGCACTAAAATAAAATACCACTGTGCCCTTATAAACTTAGCTTCTGCGATGAGCGCATTTTTTTGGGTATCATCCAGGTCATTCGCCTCAGGCCCCAGGTCAATAACACCATTACATGTATTAATAGCTTTGTAAGCATTATCCCACGCAGCTCCCATGTCTCCTTGAATGGAATTCAGTTTAGAACTGTAAGTGTTAAATGGAGGATTGGCAACACCACTACCGGCGGTGTATTCATCAGTTCCATAAACAGTCAGGTTCATACCACCTTCGTTTCCATAGTAACGTCTGAAGGTAGCATAAGCAGCCGTAACACCGGCTTGCAATCCGGCTCCAGTTTTGAAATAATCCGGAACTAGTACTGATCTTGGCTGCTCATCCAAAGGATGATTGCAGCTGGTAGCCAGTGAAAAAATCAAAATTGCTGTGAGTATGTATAATTTGTATATTCTTTTCATGATAATCAGATCTTAAGGTTGATACCAAAAATGAATGATCGTACAGGAGGCGTGTTAGGATTTACTGTAAGTCCGTTCGTATTATTTGGACCGTAACCCGGAGTAACAGAACCACCGTTACCATTGGTTTCAGGATCAAGTCCTCCAGCTTTCACATAATCAGAGAAGAAAGCTTTGAATGGATTTTGCATCTGAAAATACACTCTCAATGAGCTCATTCCAGCTTTTTCTATCCATTTATCAGGCAAAGTGTAACCCAGATTGATACTTCTTACTTTCATGTAAGTTGCATTGAAATAGCCAAGTGTTGATCCGTAATTAGGCACTTGATTTCTTCCAGGCCTTGGATATGCATTTGTAGGATTATCAGGTGTCCAGTAGTCTACCTTTGGTCCGTTTCTCCTTCCTTCCAGGCTATTGATCGGATGGCTAATATTGGCCTGATATAAGTTACTAACCAACATTCCTCCCACTCGCCAGAACAATACAAAAGAGAAATCAACTCCCTTATAGTTAATCCTGTTGGTAAGTCCTCCGGCCCATTTTGCCTGACTGGAGCCCAGCACCACACGGTCATCTGCATTGATCACACCATCTGGAGCATCTGGTTTTCCATCACCATTGGTATCAACAGTATTTTGGTCCTTAATCTTGATGTCTCCAGGGTTAAATCCGGCAGGGACATCAGTTTCTCCCTTTTGCACAATTCCCGTCTTCTGATAATCAAAAATGGCTCCCAAAGGATATCCTACAAACCAGCCATTGGTAATGCTACGGTCAACTCCCCCTGCCAGGTAGGTGATCTTCCCTCTGATGATATAAGCATTGAAATCTGTTGTCCAAGAGAAATTCCTGGTTTCAACATTGACAGTACTCAGGGTAAATTCAAAACCCTTATTAACAGATTTTCCAACATTTTTAACAACTGTGCTTACTCCTGAAGTCTGAGGTAAAGTCACACTCTGAAGAATGTTATTGGTATTCTGCTGATAGACTTCTGCACTACCTGTTATCCGATTCTTAAAAAAACCAAAGTCAATTCCAAAGTTGGTAGTAGCCGTAAACTCCCAGGTAAGGTTCGGGTTAGGTAGAGAATTTACATAGTAGCCGTAAAGTCCATTATTTCCATAGTTGTAAGGTTCTGCGGCCAGGGACCCGAAGGAGGAATATGGGTTTACAGACTGATTGGATGTTTTACCCCAACCTGCCCGCAGTTTGAAGGCCGAAATAGGCCCAATATTGCTCATAAATCCTTCTTTGTCAAGGTTCCATGCCAAGGCTGCAGCTGGGTAGAAAAACCACTTGTTCCCTTTCGCCAACCTGGAAGAACCATCAGCACGATAGCTTGCAGTCAACAGGTATTTGCCTTTGTATGCATAATTCATTCGTCCCATATAGGACAGCAAGCCCCATTTGAAATAGTCCTGATTCTTGTCGCCATTGGTGTTGGCTGGTACTGACGTTACATTTCCCAGACCTAGATTGTAGTAAAAAGTATAATCTGCAGGAAGTGTCTTGGAATTAGCCGTGCTTTTAAATTGTTGTACCTGTTGTTCACTGAAGAGGCCTGTCAATGTAAGCTTATGATCCTCAGCAAATGTCTTATCATAAGTCAGTACATTTTCAAGTGTATAACTCCAGCTATTGGTATTCTGTATTGATGCTGTGTTGGTACTTCCATTTTTGTAAGGAGTCCCTGAGCCTTCATATTGGCCGTAATTGTCTTGAAAAAGGTCCAACCCAACATTCAGCCGATATTTGAGATTCTCCGTTATTTTCACTTCCCCATACAGGCTATTGAATGTTCTCAATCTTCTACGCTGTTGTTTCCAGGTTTCCTGATTGTTGATCAGCAATGGATTGATAGTTTGTGGATCCGCACTACCAACAGCCGGTAAGCGATTGATCGAACCATCAGGATTATAAGCACTATACAATGGACTGAGTGTCAACATTGAAAACATTGCGGATGCATTTTCACCATTGGTAATATTGAACTGATTCATTGTATTCAGCCCAACCTTAATGCGATCATTAATTTTTTGATCAATGGCACTGGTAATGGAAAATCGCTCAAATGACTGCCCTGGCAACACAGTAGTCTGTTTAAAGTAACCGGTTGAAATCAGATAATGAGTCATCTCATTTCCTCCTTGTACACCAATGTTATGATTGGTGATATAGCCCGGTTTATACAACAGTTTCTGCCAGTCAGTTGATTTACCTGCCGCCAGATTGGCATTTTCATCAGCAGTCATACTATAACTGGATCCACCATCTGCATTGGATGCTTTTCTGAGATCGGCAAACTCAGTACCATTGAATACTGAATATTCACCAATAGCTGAACTGACGCCATAGTACCCACTGTAGAAAAGTTCAGGTTTGCCTGTAGTTCCCTTTCTTGTGGACACCAGAATCACCCCGTTAGATCCCCTGGAACCATAAATAGCTGTTGCAGACGCATCTTTCAGCACATCAACTGATGCAATATCATTGATGTTCAAGTCATTAATAGATCCATTAAAAGGAATACCATCTACCACAATCAATGGATCGTTGGATCCTGAAAATGATCTATTTCCTCTGATCCTGATCTGTGCAGCTGCTCCCGGACGAGATGAAGTGCTTTGTACCTGAATCCCGGCGGCTCGTCCCTGCAAAGACTGAGAAAAGTTAGCTACCGGTACTTCTCGCAAAGTTTTTCCTGTAACCTGGGCAACCGCACCCGTTACATCACTCTTCTTTTGTGTACCATAGCCTACTACCACTACTTCTTCCAAAGAAGTAAAGTCAGCCTTCATTCCCACATCAATTTTCGATTGGCTCCCAACAGGGATTTCTTGTGTGGTGTAACCCACAAAAGAAAATACCAGAGTTGCATCGCTACTAGCATTGACAGCAAAACTGCCGTCAATACCTGTTACAGTACCATTAGAGGTACCTTTTACCAGCACTGTTACTCCTGGCAACGCTTCTCCCGTTTCCATATCTTTCACAGTTCCAGTCACCTTTTGTTCTTGTGCCTGCACCTCAGCAGACATCATCCATGTCATCAGTACCAGAATCACCAGGGTGAACCGACTAACAACACTCCTTTCATTTTGCTTTTTAGGTTTGGTAAGCATAGTGTTTAGGTCAAAAAATTGGTTTGTTAAAGGTTTATTTCATCAAATCCTGATATGTAATCACAATAGCTGCTAGCAAAACGAATCGTGTTTAGGGAAAACAATTGATTGCTTAATAGTACTGTATTTACAAGCTTCATAATTTGATTTTGGAAATATATGAGCTTTTTATGAGTTACGCAATCGATTGTTTTATTTTTTGTTGAAAATTCAAATAGCCTATCAGCATCTATCTTTTAATTTTGCATTAGATTGAAACCTCAAAGCTCTACCGTCACCAATCCATTTTTAACTGAGAGAATGAAGCCACAAAAGGAAATCACCATATATGATATTGCCCGTGAACTCAATGTTTCACCTTCTACTGTATCCAGGGCACTGAAAGATCACCACAGTATTGGCAAGAAGACTAAGAAGGCAGTACTGAAACTTGCCCAGGAAAGAGGATATCAGCCCAATTCCATAGCTGCGAGCTTGAGAAGCAATAAGACCAATACAATTGGCGTCATCATTTCCTGGATCAACAGACCATTCATCTCCTCCATGATTAGTGGTGTGGAAATAGCCGCCAATGAAGCTGGATATAATGTTATCATTTCACAATCACATGACAGTTTTGAGCAGGAAGTAGCTAACGCTCAGGCGCTTTTTACTAGCAGAATTGAAGGACTGGTGGTGTCGCTAGCCATGGAAACAAAAACCTATGACCACTTTGAGCAGTTTATTAAAAGTGGAATTCCATTGGTGTTTGTCGACCGTGTGGCTGATACACTCAACTCAGACAAAGTACTGATAGACAATTATAGTGCAGGATTCAAAGCAACTGAACACCTGATCCAACAAGGCTGCAAGCGCATTGCACACATGGGAGGCGCTCATCACAGAAACGTGTACAATGAAAGAAGAAGAGGTTATGAAGCTGCATTGAAACAATACGGTCTAGAAGTAGACGAATCCCTGATCAAAGAAAACGACACCTTGAACGCAGAGGAAGGCCTGAAGATGAGCCAACAGCTACTAAGTCAACCTAACAGACCTGATGGTATTTTCAGTGCCAACGATACTGCAGCAGTAAGCGCTATCCAGTACGCACGCTCCCAAAACATCAAAATACCCGAAGAATTGGCGATTATAGGATTCAACAACGATCCGATCTCCACCATCATTGACCCTCCACTATCCACAGTCTCACATCCAGCAATAGAGATGGGGAAAATTGCCGCTATGCAGGTTTTGGACCAAAAACAGCACAAAGAAATTGTGCGCTCACAGACTATCATATTAGAAACAGAATTACTCGTAAGGGCCTCTTCCAAAAGAAAATAAGCTCTTCGCCCAGGTTATTGACCCTATATATTCAATCGGTTGTTCTCATAATTTACGAACTATACCAGTTAAATAGCTACACTTTATTTATATATATTTACACTATTAATCAATCGGTTGTTTAATTTTAGTTCAATGTCTCAGTTTAAGCATACTCCCGAGTATATAACAGTAAGAATACTCCTCTCCATACTGATTCTTTCATATGTTGGAAATACCAGTACCTCAGCTCAAATCAGACTCCCGAAATTCATTTCAGATGGAATGGTGCTTCAGCAGAATACTCCGCTCAACATTTGGGGATGGACCGATTCCCAAAATATCAGCGTCACCTTCAATGGCTCTACCTATACCGCAAAAACATCCAATGGCAAATGGCAGGTGAATCTGGCAGAGATGCAAGCCGGTGGACCATTTACCATGGAAATCTTCTCGAAATCAGATACTGTCGTCATAAAAGATATTTTAATAGGTGAAGTATGGTTATGCTCCGGGCAGTCCAATATGGAACTCACCATGCAGCGAGTGAGCCCGGTATATCAAGAAGTGATCAATCAGGCTAACTACCCAATGATTCGACAATTTGAAGTTCCTGACAGATATAATTTCCATGAACCTCAGGAACAGTTGGAAAACGGGCGATGGATTTCTTGCAACCCTAACACAGTGATGAGTTTCTCGGCGGTAGCCTTCTTTTTCGCTAAGGATCTTCATGAAAGATATCAGGTACCAATAGGCCTCATCAATGCCAGCATGGGTGGTTCTCCGGCCCAGGCATGGATTAGTAAAGAAGCTCTCAAATCCTTCCCACATTATCTGGAAGAAGCCAACCTTTACGAAAACGACACTTTTGTTGACTCCATTCGTCATTCAGATCAAGAGCGATCGGAAAACTGGTATTCAGAAATTAACCGGCTAGACAAAGGAATTCATTCCAGTAAAAAATGGTCTGCTCCGGATTTGAACGATGGCAAATGGCAAACGATTAAAGTTCCTGCTATATGGAAGGGACTGGAGCCTGGCCTAAACAATGGAGTAGTGTGGCTCAGAAGGACTTTTAATGCTCCAAAGAGTATGGTCAATAAAAGAGTGTATCTGGAACTCGGGCGAATCGTTGATGCAGACTCAGTTTTTATCAATGGCCAATTTGTGGGAAGGACCACTTATCAATACCCACCACGCAGATATTATATTGAAAAAGGTATTTTAAAGGAGGGCTTAAACAGCATAGCGGTCAAAGTAATCAGCAATGCTGGAGTCGGTGGCTTTGTATCGGACAAGCCTTACCAAATAACCACCCCTACAGATACTGTTCTCCTCTCAGGCAACTGGAAATATAAGATTGGCTGCACGATGCCTCCACTAGCCAGTCAGACATTTATTCGCTGGAAACCAACCGGGTTATACAATGCTATGATTGCTCCTTTGATTCCTTACAACATTAAAGGTGTAATCTGGTACCAGGGCGAGTCCAATGCCTGGAACCCAGAAGAATATGAATCACTTTTTCAAACATTGATCTCCAGCTGGCGAAATGACTGGAAACGAGATTTTCCTTTCTTGTTTGTGCAACTCCCCAATTTCATGGAGACTAAAACAGAACCAGGCCCAAGCAACTGGGCTATGATGCGAGATGCTCAACAAAGAGCGCTTTCACTACCAAACACCGCAATGGCGGTTGCAATAGATATTGGAGAATGGAATGATATTCATCCATTAAACAAGAAAGACGTTGGACACCGGCTTGCATTGGCTGCCAGGCATACAGCATATAGTGAAGACCTTGTTTTCTCCGGTCCGGTTTTGAAAGATTTCACCATCAAAAAGAACAAAATAATACTGAGTCTTGACCCGATGGGTAAAAGCCTCAAAACCAGCAATGATCAAGTTTTGGATGGTTTCAGTATTGCTGGAGAAGATCAGAAATTCCATTGGGCAAAAGCCAAAATCAAAGACAATCATATCATCATAGAAAGTGATCAGGTAAAATCTCCTGTGGCTGTCAGGTATGCATGGGCCGACAATCCTGACAAAGCCAACCTGATCAATGATGAAGGTCTGCCCGCCTCCCCTTTTAGAACCGATGACTGGGAAGAGTAAAAGAAGTAAGTAAGGATCTGTTTGGAGAAGCTGATCCACACCCGACTCCCATGGGGTCGGGTTTCTTTTTTTTACGCCCCAAACTTGATTCGGGAACAACAGTACAGACCTCAATTTTCCCTACTTTTATCAATCCCAAATTAGGGAAAACCCAAAATGATAGGTTTTACATACTATGAAATCGCTCGTAACAATCATTGCCTTTGCCCCTCTGGTCATTTTCGCTCAGCTGACCACTCAGCCATGCCGAACAACCAACTATCAGCTAACAGAAACTCATGACATACCTTCTCAGGAAGATTTTGACATGAAATACTTATTTCTGGACCTGGAAGCATCCAATGAAAACACTGCAATCAAAGGTTCCGCAACTTTGCTTGTAGAAGTCACCAAAGACAATACATCTTCATTTGTTTTGGAACTAATAGACACGGTCTTATCAGTTAGTCGGGTTACCATTAATGACAATACCGTATCATTCGATCATGGGATCGATAATGATCTTTTATCTATTACAAGTAATGATCCATTTCAAAATGGTGATCTTGCTGAAATCAAAGTATTTTATGCAGGAGAACCCAACCCTGCGTCACTCGGTATTTTTTCAGGAATTAATACTGCGACCTCAACATCATGGGGAAATCAAATTACCTGGACACTATCCGAACCCTTCAACGCTTATCTGTGGTGGCCTACCAAGCAGGTGTTGCCAGATAAAATCGACTCTACGCGAATACATATCACCACAGACAGTCACCTTAAAGCAGGCTCCAATGGTTTATTGGTAAATACAGTTCCTTTACCCAATAATAAAGTGCGGTATGAATGGAAATCTTCTTACCCAATCGCCTATTATCTGGTAGCCTTCAGTGTGGGTGAATATGTAGACTACAGCAACTATGCACACCCTGATGCTTTGGAGAATGATTCAATTCTGATTCAAAATTATGTTTATGATAATGGCAGTACTCTACCTTATTATAAGGATGCATTGGATCAGGTGCCCGATATGATCGAGTTATTTTCAGGCCTTTATGGCCTTTATCCTTTCCACGAAGAAAAATACGGACATGTGATGGCGCCATTTAGTGGTGGCATGGAGCATCAAACCATGACTACCCTGGGGCTTTTCACCTTCAGTCTGGATGCGCATGAGTTAGGACACCAATGGTTTGGAGATCAGGTAACCTGTGGTACATGGAGAGATATCTGGATCAATGAAGGCTTTGCCAGGTTTAGCGAATACCTGGCTACAGAAAAGCTTCTCTCTAAGCAAAATGCAAAGCAGGTCATCGCCAAAGAAATCGAAAGTGTTATAAACCATAACGCGGGAGCTGTCTACATTCCGGAAAATGAAGACCTCACTGATGATAGAATATTTGAATTTGCCACAACTTATCAAAAAGGAGGATTGCTGGTGAACATGCTTCGGTATATTGTATACGATGACGATTTGTTCTTCCAGATTCTGCAAACATTCCAGCAAAGATTTAAAGGAAAAACAGCTACAGGCGAGGACTTCAGGGTAGTACTAGAAGAAATGACCGATAAGGACTTCTATGACTTTTTCCAACAGTGGTATTATGGAAGTGGCTATCCCGTTTTTGATATCCGGTGGAATAAAGTCTATGGTGATAGTTTGAAAATTGTTATTCAACAAACAACCACTGATCAGGTGGCCCTTTTTACAACTCCACTCGAATTTCGTATTACTTACAAAAGCGGGGTTGTGAAACGATTTACAGTCCAGCAGGAAACCAACAAACAAGTTTTTGTAATTCCAGCCAATGGGACAATAGATTTCCTTTCTTTTGACCCTGACAACTGGCTGATCAAAAAAGTCGATGAGTTTATCCAACTTGACGATGAAGGCAATCCAGTTGTATTAAGTAACAATAAACTTATTGACTTCAATTTTTATCCCAATCCAGCATCAGATTTAGTTCATTTTTCAAAATCAGTGAATTCGGTTAAAATTTATGACACAACAGGGAGGTTGGTGCTTCAGAAAGAAAAGAATAATCTGGAAGAAATCAATATTAGCAATCTGGAGTCAGGAATATATTTTCTACAGATGAATGGTAATCCCACCACTTTCAAAGTGATCAAAAAATAAAAGCCATCCCGAGGGACAGCTTTTAATATTCATTTTATTCTGATTTTCTAAAATCACTCTACCTGAGAAACGTGCATCATGTTAGTATGACCTTTCCAGTGAGCTGGCATACTAGCGGTATTGATGTAAACATCTCCTTTGGACAGATATCCTTCTTCAACCAAACGCTTCTCTATCTGTTTGATAGTGTCGTCAATGTTTTCAGTCTTGTCATAGTAAAAACCAGTCACTCCCCAAACAAGGTTCATCTGACGAAGCAAGTATTTTTGATTGGTAAAAAGGAATATATCGGCTTTTGGTCTGTGCATTGCCAAACGGTATCCGGTATACCCACTTTTGGTCATCCCCACCAAGGCTTTAGCACCTACCTGGTCACTCATTCTGCTAGCTGACCTTACCAACAGGTCATTCAATCGAGTAGAAGAACCAACCAACTCATCCTGATACTTGGAGTAGATAGTTGTGGAATCACGCTCAATGGCAACAATGGTATTAGCCATTTGCTGCACAGCTAAAACAGGAAATTTACCTGATGCAGACTCTGCCGAAAGCATCAATGCATCTGCACCATCAAATACTGCATTGGCTACATCATTGGTTTCAGCACGCGTTGGTCGCGGGTTTTCAATCATACTCTCCATCATCTGGGTAGCAATGATGACCGGCTTACCTGCGCGGTTACACAAGCGCACCATCCTTTTTTGTAGCAAAGGCACAATCTCACTAGGAACTTCCACTCCCAGGTCACCTCTTGCCACCATCACTCCATCAGTCTCAGCAATAATGTCTACCAGATTATCAATAGCTTCTGGCTTTTCTATTTTCGCTATCACTTTGGTATTGACTCCAGCTTTTTTGATTCGCTCTTTGATCTCTGTGATATCACTCGCCTTTCTTACAAAAGACAAAGCCACCCACTCCAAATCAAACTGAAATGCAAACTCAAGATCCTCAATATCCTTCTCCGTCATAGATGGAGCTGATACATTAGAGTTAGGTAAGTTGATTCCCTTTCTGGATTTCAAAAGCTCGCCATGTACTACTTCTGTGTACACTTCATTACCTTCTACCTTTATAGTCTTGAGCTCGATGTTTCCATCATCCACCAGAATCGCATCACCTGGCTTCACATCATTGACTATACCTTCATATACAGTACTCACTTTTTCACTGGTACCGATCATCTCATCAGTAGTAATGATCAATTGCTGACCTGGAGCAATAGGAACTCCATCGTTTTCTACCTTACCTACTCTGATTTTTGGTCCTTGCAAATCCTGTAGCAATGCCACATTGGAGCCAAGCTCTTCATTGAGCTCTCTGACCATTTCTATAGTTTTTTGATGATCATCATGTGATCCATGAGAAAAATTCAATCTGAATACATTCGCACCTGCCTTGATCAGTTCAGCAAGTGTCTCCTTGTTTCGGCTGGCAGGCCCTATGGTCGCTACTATCTTTGTTTTTTTGAATAGCTTTTGTTTCATCCGTTTCAGTTGTAATTAAGTCCTAATTAGAAGTCAAGATTAGCGATTATTTCGCATATGGGAAAAATATCTAGTGTTTCCGATTTGTTATCACCTAGAAAACCAAATTATCTTTCATTTTCACTTTGTTTACATCAATGAGCAGGCAGTAATCAATGACAGGTATGTTTTTGAGCCTCAAAAGTAAATCTTTCGCCCAGTTTTCATCGGTTTCACTGGACAACTTCAAGAAAAAATCAAATTGTTGCAATTCCTGCAATAAATATTGAGCTGAAGGCATGCTCGAAGAAACCAGTTTATTTTTCAATAAGTGGACAGATCTAAATTCTGTTTCTTCCAGCAAAGCAGATACACGTATCTGATGATTGTCTTCAAATTCTATTTTGACATCATCCCCTTTCTCCAGTTGAAATTCGTCCAACTGATTGAGATGCCATGCCAAAGTATATTCCTTGACTGAAGACACAATCCCTATCAACCCAAAATCCATTGGATAATGAGTAGCCAACCTGCTTTGTTTCTGCTTCATGACTTTCGGCCCGCTAAATTACCAAATAAGCCTTCCAATCCCATTTCTTCAGTTCACAAATTGTTTTGATTTTAAAAGTTAGAATGTATTTCTTTGCACTGGATTTTAAACTAAATATTATAGAAATGTCAGAAATAGCACAAAAAGTAAAGTCAATAATCATTGACAAGTTGGGTGTTGAAGAATCAGAAGTTACTCCTGAGGCAAGCTTCACCAACGATTTGGGAGCTGACTCACTGGACACTGTAGAGCTTATCATGGAGTTTGAAAAAGAATTTAATATCTCTATTCCGGATGACCAAGCTGAGAATATCGCTACAGTAGGTCACGCCATCGCTTACTTGGAAGAAAACGTAAAATAATATTTTATCTAGATCCCATTTTATGGAATTGAAAAGAGTCGTAGTTACAGGAATCGGTGCGGTAACACCGTTAGGAAACAATAAAAATGATTATTGGGACGCACTTGCTAAGGGTGTTAGTGGTGCCGCTCCTATAACTCGATTCGATGCGGAAAAATTCCGTACCAGATTTGCTTGTGAAGTTAAAGGCTTTGATCCCCTGGAGTTTCTTGATAGAAAAGAAGCTCGCAAAATGGACCCAAACAGTCACTATGGATTGGTGGCTAGTGATGAAGCCATCACTGACGCAGGTATGGATCTGGACAAAATCAATAAAGATAGAGTGGGTGTAATCTGGGGTAGTGGTATCGGCGGATTCACTACATTTCAAGATGAGGTGATGGGTTTTGCCAGAGGTGACGGTACCCCAAGATTCAATCCTTTTTTCGTCCCTAAAATGATCCTGGACATTACTCCAGGCCTCATTTCTATTAAATACGGATTCCGTGGCCCCAACTTTGCCACAGTTTCTGCATGTGCATCTTCAAACAATGCATTATCTGATGCTTTCAACTACATTAGATTAGGTAAAGCCAACATCATTCTGGCGGGTGGTTCTGAAGCTGCTGTCAATGAATCAGGAATTGGCGGATTCAATGCCCTGAAAGCACTTTCGGAAAGAAACGACGATCCGGCAACCGCTTCAAGGCCTTATGACAAAGATCGTGATGGCTTTGTACTGGGAGAAGGTTCCGGAGCGCTCATTCTGGAAGAATTAGAGCATGCGAAAGCGCGTGGAGCAAAAATCTACGCTGAAGTACTTGGCGCTGGCATGTCTGCAGACGCTTACCATATTACTGCTCCTCATCCTGATGGTGATGGAATTGTACTGGTAATGAATGAAGTCTTATCTGATGCCAGAATAAAAGCCTCAGATGTTGACTACATCAACACACATGGCACCTCCACTCCACTGGGAGACACTGGTGAAGTGAGAGCGATTCAAAAAGTATTTGGTGATCATGCATACAAAATGAACATCAGTAGCACCAAGTCCATGACTGGTCACTTGCTGGGAGCAGCTGGCGCTATTGAAAGCATTGCATCACTTATGGCCCTCGAGCGGGGCATAATCCCTCCTACGATCAACCACTTTACGGATGATCCGGAAATAGACCCAAAACTCAACTTAACATTCAACGAAGCACAGAAACGCGAAGTAAATGTTGTAATGAGTAATACCTTTGGGTTTGGAGGACACAACACTTCGATTGTTTTTGGTAAATACAGCGGGTAGTGCCGTCCATATTCAGGAAAACTCACGGATTTATCCGATACTTATTCTCCAGCGAAGACAAGGAGCTTTACAAAAAATTTAAAATTGTCACAGGTCGCAGGCCCAACAACCTTGCCCTGTACGAACGTGCCACTCGTCATGTGAGTGCTGCGGAACCCAATGCTAAAGGCATCAAAGATTCCTATGAACGCCTGGAATATCTGGGTGATGCTATTTTAGGAATGGTAGTGGCGGAAATGCTTTTCAAAAGATTTCCCTTCAAGGAAGAAGGATTCCTGACAGAATTGAGAAGTAAAATCGTCAATCGCGAATCCCTCAACAACCTATCGAAAAAGATGGGCCTAAAGGGACTCGTGAAATATCATAAAAATAAAGGAGCTGCCATCTCGCACAAATCTGTCTATGGTGATTCGCTGGAAGCGCTTATCGGCGCGATATACCTCGACCAGGGATTTCGTTACAGTAAAAGATTCATCGAAAACCGACTGATACTACCACATTTCGATTTTGAAGAATTATCAAAGACCACCACTAACTACAAGAGTAAAATCATTGAATGGGCGCAGCGAGAAAGCAAAAGTATCCGGTTTGATATCGTACAATCCAATGAAGACGCCCGTGACAAACAATTTATTGCCCAGGTAGTAATAGAAGACCAGTCATATAGTAAGGGCTATGGTTTCAGTAAAAAGAAAGCCGAACAAGACGCAGCCCAGAGAACGCTGGAAGAGCTAAACATCAAATAAGTGGGAAGAACAATCAAAATTGGAGGAGCTTGTCTCAACCAGGTTCCAATGGACTGGGAAAACAATCTCACCAATATCAAAAATGCTATTGATCAGGCCAAAACTGAGCAAATTCAGATGCTCTGTCTGCCAGAGCTGAGTATCACAGGCTATGGATGCGAGGATATGTTTCTTAGCGAATGGTTGCCCAATAAAGCATTTGAAAAACTCCTTACACTGATTCCTTATACCAGTAACATTGCTGTTGCTATCGGGCTCCCATTGTTATATGAGGGGTCGGTGTACAACATCACCTGCTTCATTCACAATGAGAAAATATTAGGCTTCTACGCCAAACAAAAGCTCGCCAATGATGGAGTACATTATGAACCTCGCTGGTTTACTCCATGGCAACCAGGGCGTGTCGTTGAGCTGGAAGTAAATGGACAGCATTATCCGCTTGGACATATTACAATCGACCATTTAGACCTGAAAATTGGTTTTGAAATATGTGAAGATGCCTGGAGAATAGACCGGCCTGCCTGCCATCTGATCAATAAGGATGTTGACCTGATACTCAATCCATCGGCAAGTCATTTTGCTTTTGGGAAAGCGGATTTTCGGGAAAACCTGGTGGTGAAAAGTTCCGAGCAATTTCAGTGTACCTATCTGTACTCCAACCTGTTAGGCAATGAGTCCGGCAGAATGATTTATGATGGAGATGTGCTGATTGCCCAACATGGAGATCTCAAAGGAAAAAATCACAGACTCTCCTTTCAGGATTACAAAGTTCTGGGTTGTGAAATTGATTTTGACAATCCTGATCAATCTGAAAAGGTTATCAAAGAAGACAGTCATAGTTCGATTCAGGAATTCTCCAGAGCTGCTTCTCTGGCACTTTTCGATTATATGCGCAAAAGCCAAAGTAAAGGTTTTGTGTTGTCACTAAGTGGAGGTGCCGACTCAAGTAGTATTGCTGTTTTGGTAGCTGAGGCTGTTAGAAATGGTCTCTCGGAGCTGGGTTTTGAGCAGTTTAAAAACAAAAGTGGAATTGATCTAACAGAAGGTGATCGCCAGCATATAGTTGGTCAAATTCTCCATACAGCTTACCAGGGAACGAAAAATTCTTCAGAAGCCACCTTCAACTCGGCCAAAAATCTTGCTGATAGTCTTGGAGCACAGTTTTACCACTGGACTATTGACGAACAAGTAACGGCATATTCACAGTCCATAGAAAAAGTCCTTTCCAGGAATCTGGATTGGAGCACAGACGATATTGCCATGCAAAATATTCAGGCCAGAGCACGCTCCCCGATCATCTGGATGCTGGCGAATATCAAGAAATGTCTGCTGTTATCAACCAGCAACAGAAGTGAGGGTGACGTAGGTTATGCAACCATGGACGGTGATACCAGTGGAAGCATCTCACCTATTGCTGCTGTTGACAAACACTTTGTCTTGAAATGGCTCAGATATGCAGAGAAAGAACTAGGATACAGCGGGCTCAAGGATGTGAACAGCCTGCAACCAACAGCCGAGCTACGTCCGCAAGACAAAAAGCAAACTGATGAGGACGACCTGATGCCTTACGAGGTGATGGTGGATATCGAAAAACATGCGATCCGTGATAAACGATCTCCTGTAGAGGTGTATCACGAGCTACAGGACAAATGGACGAATCATGAATTATTGAAAAGCTGGATAGCCAAGTTTTTCAGACTTTGGTCCATCAACCAATGGAAGCGAGAACGAATTGCTCCGAGTTTTCACCTGGACGATTTCAACGTGGACCCGAGAACATGGTGCAGGTTCCCGATTTTATCAAGTGGTTTTGCTGAAGAACTGGAAGAACTCAGTAAGCAGTAGGCAGTTGGTAGTTGGCAGTAGACAATAAACAGTCGACCATTCAAAAGGCAAAATTCCACCAAATATGGCTTATTGAATATTGATCAAGGAACCGGATCATAACCACTTCCACCCCATGGATGGCACCTACTGATTCGCTTAATGGCAAGCCAAAATCCTTTGAGACCATGTTTGAGGATTGCTTCCTTGGCATAATTGGAACAGGTGGGTGTATAACGGCAAGTGCTGGGGAACAAAGGAGATATTGCGTACTGATAAAATAGTACCGGGAGAATAAATATCTTTCTGATTACGTTCTTCACTTGCCAAAAGTAGTCATCTAATTTGGCGCAAACAATTATATTCGCTCTGTTTGCGGTCTGGTGTAGTAGTGACCGCTTATTGGGTTGTTGTAGATACGATTAGAAAGGTAATATTGAGGAAGAGCATTGTAAAAATCATTTTTCTGGTGGCTGTAGGGCTGGGCTCGTCCTTTGTTGGATTTGGACAAAACAGCAACAAGTCGAAAAAGGTAATTGTAGAGGATACTACGAGCCAGTTGGTAAGAATCAACAAGGTCTTCATTCTGGGTAATGATAAAACCAAGCGCTATATTATTATGCGCGAACTTCGGTTTAAAGAAGGTGATTACATCGAAAAACGTAATCTGGATGAGATACTCAGACTTTCCCGCAACAACGTCTACAACACCAACCTTTTCCATAGTGTAGATCTGCAAAAATTAGAACTCGACTCAGGAAGCATTGATATTTTCATCAAAGTAGAAGAGCGATGGTACGTATGGCCATCCTTCACGCTCAAACCTGTTGATCGAAACCTGGTAGACTGGTGGAAAAACTATGGCCATAGTATCAACAGAGTAAGATTGGGACCAAAACTGGATGTGTATAACGTTGGCGGCAGAAAAGAGTCCTTAAGGATAATCGGACTTTTTGGATTTGATAAAAGGTTTATAGGACAATACACCATTCCGTATCTCGACAAAGGAAGAAAACACGGCGTTACTTTAGGAGGAAGTTATATAGAAAGTAAGAAACTAGACTATCAGAACATTGATCATATCAAAACCTACATCAATGATACCATCTCAATCGTCAATCAAACCAACCGATGGGTAAGGCGCGGATATATTGAATATCGCTTCCGGCCTTCATTCAATGACTACCACTTTTTTACAATCGACGCATATTCAATGAATATCTCCCAGGGATTGGCCAATCTAAACCCTAACTATTATGGCAATGGCCGAACCAGTCAAAAGGTCGTCGAACTTGTATACACTTTCGTAAAAAACAGAAAAAACAACAGAAACTACCCACTAACGGGATATTACATTCTTGGACAATTTGATAAAAAAGGAATCGGCCTTTTCAAAGATCTGAATATGTTTCAGGCCACAATCAACCTTCAGTATTATCATCAGGTAGCTGAAAATGTATTTTTCAGTACGAGCTTAGCAGGTCAGGTTTCCACAACTAAAAATGTCCCTTATTTCAACCGAACAGAGTTTGGGGAAGGCACTTATTATGTAAGAGGCTTTGAAAGGTATGTGATCCAGGGACCAATCAACTTTCTCAATAGAAACTCGCTCAAGTACCGCCTTGTTGACACACAGTTTCATCTGAGTGATAAAGTAATGCCGTTAAAGAAATTCAGAAAAATTCCATTCCGGTTGTATCCTAAAGTATTTTTTGACCTGGGGTACGTTAAAAATTATCCAAATAATCCAATGAGTAGTTTTCTGACGAATAAGCCGATTTATAGTATGGGATTTGGATTTGATATTGTAGGTCTATACGATGTGACATTACGTCTGGAAACTTCCTATAATTCGCAAAGAGAATTCCGGTTTGCGCCTAATTTCATGGCAGAGTTTGCATTGCATTAAATCAAGTGTTTTACCTATACCACTTCCACTTCTTCTTTTTGCCTTTTTTGTTGAAATAAAACCACTGACCTGAGCGCTCTCCTTCCTTGAACAATCCTTCGTAGGTCTTTTGGCCGTTCTCATCAAAAAACTTCCATAACCCGCTTTGCTTACCTTCAATATATAAACCTTCATCCTGCACCTGGCCATTTTCATAATAACTCAGCCACAGTCCCTGGGGCAACCCATCTTCGTAACTCCCCTCCTGTCGCAAGTGGCCATTTTCATAATAAAACTCCCAAAAACCTGAATACAAACCATTCTCATAAATTCCACGTCGATCAAGTTTACCCGAAGCATAATAATACCACGCAGAGTCTTCAGGCACTCCGTTTTCCCAGTATTCCAATGCTTTGAGTGCTCCATTGTGATGGTAATATTTCTGAAAATCCTCCATCTCTCCCTGCTGGAAACGGAGCTCAGCATTCACAGATCCGTTAGGAAAGTAATAAACCCACATTCCTTCCTGAAGCCCGTTATAAGTAACTCCTGTAGCCTTCAAGTTCCCATCTGCATAAAACAAACTATCAACCTTCTGGGCCGAAAGCTTCAGAATGAATAATAAAGAAATGACGAAAAAAGTGACTTTCATAATGAGTATATAATATACCAATATTGAATTAATTCAAAGAATAATCTACTTTGCAATATGCAACGGATGTTATTCACCCTTTGTCTACTACCTTTTATACTCAGTGCGCAAGACGGCACCTACAATCTAGGCGCCAGAAACGCCGGTCTTGCTGGTACTTCAGTAACTATTTCTGACAGTTGGGCTGTTTTCAACAACCCAGGAGCGCTGGGAAGTGTGAAGACAACCTCCATCATGGCAACCTACCAAAACCGCTACAACATCTCCGGATTTAACGTTGTTGGAGGCGGGTTTGTCTATCACCAACCACTATTCAATACTGCATTGAAATATTATAAATTCGGTGATGACCTATTCAATCAACAACTCATTGGATTGACCATTGCAAACCGCTTCCAGATGGTGAGTCTGGGCGCAGGAGTCAATATTATACAAACCCATGCCGAAGGACTCAGCAACAGAAGAGTCTGGACCATGGAAATGGGTGGTACTGCAGAAATCACCAAACAACTGGTGCTGGGAGCACATATTTTTAACTTCAAAAATGGTCAGGTCTACCCAACAACCATGAAGGCCGGACTTTCTTTTCGACCAAGGGATTTTCTGATGATCAATGTAGAAATACAAAAACAAATTGATTCCCGGGGACAATTCAAGTCAGGACTAGAATATGAGGTGATCAAAAATATTTATATCAGAACCGGTGTCAATGTTCAGAACAATGAAGTGACCAATGCAGTGATCAGAGGCACTTTTGGATTTGGGTTCCATCCCAAAAACCTGCTTTTTGATTACGCATTTACCAACCAAAACCTGGGAGCGATCAATGAAATATCATTGACCTACAACCTTAAGCAAAGCAAATGAGAAAATTTGCTTTCATACTGCTGCTATTGGTTTTCCGGAATCTAAATGCTCAGGACAAAGAGGATATAGACCTGGAAAGCTTTGCAGAACAGCGTTTTCAGGTGCAGGATGCTGATGTGAACTATGCTGACTTGTACGAGTCTTTGCTCCTTTATTACACCAACCCTATCAACCTCAACAAAACGAACAGAACAGAACTCGCTTCACTTTACATATTAAGCCCTATTCAGTTGGAGTCTTTCTTTGATTATCGTGAAAAGCGAGGTGAACTGATTTCTATTTATGAACTCCAGGCTGTTCCTAATTTTGACATGGGCACCATCCGTGATTTACTTCCTTTTGTGACGGTAACCGAAGCTTATGACCCGCGTCCACTCACCCAGCGCATCCTGAGCGAGCCCAACAATTACTTGCTCCTACGCTACTACCGCAACCTCGAAACGGAAGAAGGCTACAAACGTAACGACAGCACCGGATACCTTGGTGACCCCAACACAGTCTACGGTCGCTTTCGCGTGAGCCACCCGGAGGACTTCAGTATCAATTTCACCTTTGAGAAAGATGCCGGTGAACAGTTCGCTGTAAACCCTTCAAAAAAACAGTATGGTTTTGACTTCTACAGCGGCCATCTTTTCGTTCAAAACCAGGGCAAACTCAAGTCGCTGGTCATAGGTGATTACAAAATCCAAATGGGTCAGGGATTGGTTTTTGGGGCAAACTTCAGGATTGGAAAAGGTGCTCAGACTGTCAATACTGTTAAGGGGAATTCAATCGGTATCCGGCCATATGCGTCAGTTTTGGAAACCAATTTCTTTCGGGGAGCCGCAGCTACAGTGAGCTTCGGTAAGGTGGATGTAACAGCTTTTACCTCTTCCCTGCTTCAGGATGGAACAATCTCCAATGATACTACTTCTTCAGATTTTAACGAATATGCAAACAGCATCCAGTCTACTGGCTATCATCGCACTCAAACCGAACTTGCCGCTAAAAATACCATTCGCGAAAATGATGGTGGAGTCATTGTAGAATACAGCAATCACAAACTGACACTCGGCGTATCCAGTTTGTATTCGCATTTTAGCAAACCATTACAAAAGCAACCAAATAACTACAATCAATATGAATTCTCAGGCAATGAAAACCTGATCGGAAGCATATTTGGCAGCTATAACTGGCAGAACTTCATCCTGTTTGGTGAAGCTGCCCAGTCAAGTTCCGGAGGGATTGGTGCCATTGGTGGATTGCTGGTTTCACTCACCCCCCAGATAGACTTTAGCTGGAGTATTCGCCATTACGACAAAAATTTTCACTCTTTTTATGGCAATGGGTTTGGAGAAAACTCGCGAACCATCAACGAAAAAGGCATCTATTGGGGACTCATGGTGCACCCCAACCGACACTATCAATTCGCAGCGTATTTTGATAAATTCTCTTTTCCCTGGCTGATGTATCGGGTCGATGCTCCCTCGCATGGATATGAATATTTGGGGAGGTTTACTTATAAGCCTACACGCTCTATTACCATGTACGCCCAATTCAGACAAGAAAACAAACAACGATCTTTCACTGAGGGTGGCTCCAACCTAAGCCTGCTCTCTGATGTGGTTCGGCGCAATTACATTGTCAACGTGGATTATGCCATTGGCAGAACATTCAGCTTCAAAACCAGGGTACAGGGAGCCAGCTACCAGCAGCAGCGCAAAACAACTCATGGAATCGCTCTGGTTCAGGATGTTAATATGTCCTTTTGGAAAATGAAACTCTCCACCCGGTATGCGCTGTTCGATACGGACGACTACAATACCCGGCAATACATTTACGAAAAGAATGTCCTGTACGCATTCAGTATCCCGGCTTACTCCGGAACCGGAGTCCGCTCTTACATCATGCTTCAATACAACGCCAGCAAGTCAACGACATTCTGGATCAGATACTCCCGCTTCAAATACAACAACCAGACTACCGTAGGCTCTGGTCTGAGTCAAATCAATGGAAACCTCAAATCTGACATCCGTCTGATGCTCAGGTATAAATTCCGTAGCTGATTTTGCTAACAATAAGGTGTTGATTTTGTTCTTTGATCTCTGATATTGAGCAACTTTTAAAAATATATGTAACTACATTTAATGTAGTATCGTATAAATGTCTGAGACTATAAACAAGGTTAAAAAATGATACTCGAACAAAAACAAACCGATACCAACCACGAAATATTAGACGTGATCAAAAACCGATGGAGCCCAAGGGCTTTTGAGGCAAAAGATATAGATGAAAATACACTCCACAGATTATTTGAAGCCATGCGATGGGCACCTTCAGCCATGAATGAGCAACCCTGGAGAGTGATTTACACACGTAAAGGAGAACATGCATATGATCAGATTGTTCAGGCATTGATGCCAGGAAACCAAGTCTGGGCGACTACTGCTCCAATTCTTATAGTCACCCTGGTCAGCAGATGTTTTAGTAAGAATGGTGCTGACAATGGTTCTGCCAGATACGACCTGGGGCAAGCTGTGGGCAACCTCAGCATTCAGGCTACAGCGGAAAATCTAAGCCTGCACCAAATGGGAGGATTTTACAAAAATGAAATCATCAAAGCATTTAATATTTCCGAGAAATTTGAGCCAGTAACAGTCATTGCACTTGGATATCAAGGTGATCCGGATCAACTCCCGGAAACCCTCAGAGAAAGAGAACTCGCACCCAGAATTAGGAAACCAATAGAAACCTTCGTCAATTACGGAGAGTTCAACAACCTGTAATTGTATTCAAAGTATAGAAAGATTTTTCAAGAATCATCAAATCTACCCAGCCCTAAAGGGAGAAACGAAAACTGCCCCTTTAGGGAATTTTAAGGGTGTTTTGGAAGATAATCTATCATTTAGAAAAATCTTTTCTTTCACAATCAATAATAGAAAGGAAAAACGATGAAAACCATCAAACATACTGCCGATAGCCGTGGGCTGGCCAACTTTGGCTGGCTGCTAAGCAGACATACTTTCAGCTTTGGCAGATATTACAACCCAGAAAGGGTCAATTTCGGAGCACTGCGTGTGCTCAACGATGACATAGTAGAACCAGGAATGGGGTTTGGAACACATCCACATGACAACATGGAAATAGTTTCTATCCCACTGGAAGGCGATCTGGAGCATAAAGACAGCACCGGAAATACTGAAGTAATTAGAACCGGTGATGTACAGATCATGAGTGCCGGCTATGGCCTGACGCACTCGGAGTACAATCACTCCAAAGCCAAACGTGTCAATTTCCTTCAGATTTGGGTATTGCCCAAAAAGAAAGACATTGAGCCGAGATATCAGCAGATCACTTTCAGCGAGGCGGACCGAAAAAACAAGCTTCAGACTGTCGTGGCTCCTGATGATAAAAATGCGCTTTGGGTGAATCAGGATACCTGGTTTACACTCACGGATCTGGATGCAGGCAAAGACATCAGTTACGAGTTGCACCAACCCGGAAACGGTGTCTACACATTTGTGATCGATGGGAAAGCGACCGTGAATGATGAGATACTTAACAAGCGTGACGCTGTTGGCATCAGTGAGACAGACGTTCTAAACATCAAAGCAACAGATCATTCAAGACTTCTATTGATAGAAGTCCCGATGATCAAGAGTCCATTTTGAACCCTCCGCCCTTGGCACCTCCCCTTGAAAGGGGAGGTGAATGTCATTGGTGCCATAGGCGGAGGGATTTAGTCAACCTATTTTATACTCCTTCACCAACCAAAAAGGATCATCCAAAAACTTCTCCCAATCTTTGACGAAAGCATCTTTTACCTCAGCGATTTCCTCCGCAGTGCTGTTAGTTTCTTCTGGCTTGAGGTTGCTCAAATAATCGATCAATGAATAGCAAACTGAAAACTGGCCGCAGGCAATCAAGTTATCCAATCGGTTTTTCTTCTCGTCTTCCGGTGTAAACCAAAGGGTGGTTCCCATTTCAAAAGCCACTTGAGCGACATCAAATATCTTTTGGTTTGGTGGCTTGATTTCAAGCGTTTTCAGCACACCATCTATTTCTGTGGACATTTTATTTTTGAATTGTCCTTCGGTCAGCTGATAAATCAAAACCAATGCGCGTCTGTGATCCAGGGTTTCACTTTCGTAAAACAAGTTGTAGTTGAGCCTTCTGATCTGCTTGAGGAAGATCTCATTGATCATGGTAAAACTGGATGAAAGCCGTTCCTCCAGCATTCTTTTGAATATGGAAAGCTTCAGGTCATCCAGGAATGTGAGCTGCTTGAGAAAAAACGGAGGAACCCACTTTACCACAAAGTACTTGAAGAGCCACACCGAGGCTTTGGTCAACCACCCCATTCCAAAAGAGATCAGGAAAAGCAGGCCGCCCAAAATACTGATAGCTCCACCGCCAAACAGCAGCAGCTGTGTCCATCTTGGGAACATATCTTCCACTCCCAAATAAGTCAACCCAAGTCCCAGGGCCAAAATCAGCCATTTCCAGACACTTCCTTTGAACCAGCGACCAATTTTACCCAACAAGGATTTCAACGTGAGTTTGGAGGTAGTTTCATCAGCAATTGGCTGCCACGGCTCCATCATGTAACTGGCCACATCACAGCCCAGCACCAGGTCATAGCCATTTTCCTTTCGGCGCTTGTCTGCCAGCATGGTGCTGCCAATGCCCTGATTGTCCACAATGCCACCATCCATGATGCCAATACCAGCATTGAAGTATTTCTTTTCTTTCAACGCCTTATATGCATCAGAGTCAGGTGCCAGATAATCATCAGGCATGATCATGGGAGCAAAACCCATCGGGAAACAGGAAGATGAAGCAATGGCATCTGCCACTTTGAACTGGCCTCTCATCTGGTTCAGCTCCTTACTGCGCAGCTGGTAATTACCAAAGTCCCCTCCAAGCTGAAACCTGAAGGCCATCCCAAAAGAGAACTCCGTGGTATTGAAACATACATCTTCCAGATGCGAAGGGTTTTCGTCCATCAGCAACTGCAAATCAGCCTCTGTGAGTTTGTCCATATAAGCGAGACTAAAAGCATTGACCAGCGACTGCCGCTTGTAAGTAGCTTTCCAAACGTCCTCCTGCTCCATTTTGGAGAGTGCAGCTCTCAGGAAATGATCACCTTGCAGCAGTTCATAGAATTTTGTGAAGAAAGTCTCAAAAGATTCTCCTTTGGCAGATGAAACGGCATAAGCCGCTCCGCAAATCGTACCACCACTTACCGTACTGAGCCCTTTGACGTGTGTTCGGAGTGAGTCGCCTTTGAACTGAAACTGATCCAGGTATGACAAAATACCCAGCGTAAACGATGCGGCCCTGAAGCCACCGCCGCTAAAATTAAGCGCAATGTTTTCGAATAGATTGACCTTGCGGTCACCATTAGTGATATCCATAGGTTAGCTAATTAATGAGAAGCAAAATTTAGCGAAACTTCCGTTGCTTATAAGTGCTGCCCATGGATTATTTCTCAAGTGTTAGTTTCTATGGTGATTGTTTGAGGGTTCGGAGATTGTGGGATGAAGACATTTGTCTTTTGGTGATAACATCGACGGAGCTAAAGAATTACCAGCTCTTATTCCAATCCCATTTTGTGTTATCTTCAACACTTAAGCTTAAAGATTTAGCTAGTTCAATAAGATCTTGCTGAAGTTGTTTAGGTTCGTTAACCTTATTTTTGGGTAAGATCAGAGCTTTTCCACCGTCTAGTTTAATCAAGTAGTGTTGCGGAAGGTCATGGATTGATTTTATCATTTTGACATTAATTCTGGATTCGGATTCGTCCTCATCAAATGTTAAAATATGGTCCTCATTGATTACAATTGAAGCCGTCTTTCCAATATTGCTTTTAAGATTCTCTCTAATATGGTTTAAGAAGTGCTTTTTGTATTTCCACCTAAGATAAAAGGGATAGAATATTAAGGAAATCACAGCAACAAATCCGAAGTATATACCCAATGACGTGTCCTCACTATTGTAGACAACAAATGATAAAACTGCAAATGAGCCAGTGATCACTAACCAACTTCTTCGCCTATTCTTTTTGGACTGTTTGGATGTTGAGGAATGAAATAGCTGATGAGTTAAATAATCAGACTCTTCTAGCGTAAAAGTATATGTCATGGCTTAATTAAATGATAACACAGCAAAATAGTAAAAATCTAATAAAGCTTACAACGGGTTTAATTTCGTCTGTTGGTGATAACACCAAAGGGGGCTATATTCATGTCGTTTTGTGTATTGCCTTTTTAATTTCAAAATACTCCAACCAATTCAAAGGTTCAGTGAGCCGATGCTTATTAAATTCTAAATGTATCACTCTTCTTTTCTGACCGTTTGTTGTTCTGCTTGAAGCATGCAAAGTCAGAGGCTTCATCAACATTGCTCCCCCCCTTTCCACTTCGCAGACATACTCGTTTTCGGTGTTCCACTCTTTTGAATCCACACGAACAATTCCATTTAAATGAGACTTGGAAATTACCCTTAAAGCTCCATTATTTTCATCTGTTTTATCCAAATGAATTCTAATGGTTATTGTGTCTTGCAAAATCTCAAGTGGTGGCTGAACTCCATATTGCTTTTTCTTAAAAGTCCAATTTGAGTAGTTCTCTAATTCCACTTTCTTGTCCACCGAAATGCTCAAATCCTGATGATATGCCACAAACCAATTTGACTCACTTGGTTTGTCAAAATAGATAGCTTTGGTTAGGAAATATTCAGGTTCTGAAAGGTTAGAAAGCAATTCAGCCAATTTCTCATTAAACAACAAATCTCTTAATTCAGGGACATTCTTGATTAGCTGCCTAATCGCAAACAGGTCCTTTGTTTTCATAAATGAATTCCCCTCAAAACCAGCATTTTCAATACAAGCCAATATTTGTCTTATTCCTTCGTCTGAATACAAATCAGTCAATATGGAATAACCATTTGCTTCAAGCTCTATTTTGTTCTTTACATAATTCATATTTAACAAAACTAAGATAATTGACTACCTCATAGGAGGATCCATCGGGTTGTTCATCATTGAATACAGGAAAGAAATTCCAAAAATTGCAATTGTAAGTACAGTGGCAATAAGCCCAAAGAATAAAGTTCTTAAGATAAATTGTTGTTTCAAAAAACTAGGATATTGGCCTAACAGTAAGTAGGTTAATAAAATTACCATTAAGGGTTGGATACTACGGTTCTAACCGTGCCACCTATTTCGGTGAAGCTGTGCCAGTGATTTCGGTTCAGACTGTGCCACTTGGCTGATCATTTTCATTGTAGTATGGACGGTTCTAACCGTGCC
>Ga0209475_10000298_pt1 | contig 123807 bp, 102 predicted proteins | sample tdDd471_FD_187128 | JGI IMG/M metagenome (GOLD analysis project Ga0209475, IMG submission 187128) | Marine sediment microbial communities from the Atlantic coast under amendment with organic carbon and nitrate - tdDd47.1 (SPAdes)... | ecosystem: Environmental > Aquatic > Marine > Coastal >... | reverse complement strand
GGTTCGCCAATACCGGTCTGATCTTTGGCGTGAATACTGATTTCACCGACATCGTCATATTGAGTTGTCAAAGTCGCGACGCCATTGGTAAAGGTAATATTTTGCGTTCCAGAAGCGGCTTCATTGGTAGCAATGTTGCTGCCATTAACGCTGACCAGCGTAGGGCTAGTAGCGGGTAACGTATAGTTTGACCAGAGATTAAGCGCCTTAACGCCGGTATATTCTTCGATAACACCGCATGAAGTCTGTGAAGGTGTTTGGCCGGCAGCTGTTAGGGTAACATCGAAGGGTTTTCCTGCAACCTGAGTGGGTATCGGAGACGGTGAAAACACAAATCCGTATGGGCGAAAAACGATATCACCTTCAGTATTGTCATCGGTGACTGTGCCGGCAGCGACGCCGATGTTGGTGGTTTCAGCGACAGTGTTTTCCAGATATAGCACTACCGATCCACCGTCGGCGGCGCTAAACTGGTAAGTCGCTGCACCATTATTGTCACCTGCAGTATCGGTTAATGTGCCCGCTGCCGGGTCAGCACTGGTGCCGCTGCTGTCTACTACAAACCAATTGCCATTATTTGTCGCGAGCGATAGATCGACGATACCAGCGTAATCGGTAATCAAACCGCCACTCGAATCTTCTACTCGAATGGTGATAGCTTCTCGCAGGCAATTTATTCCGGCGCCGTCGTGGGAAATCACAAAATGGTCGGGGCCACAGTTTCGCTGTCCAGTCACGACCACATTATCGATATCTACGCGTTCCGTACTACTACCATAACCATTTTCAACGCGAAATCTTATGCGAGTATTGGCAGTCATGTAAGGCGATAAATCATAATTAAAGTTGCCTGAAAAATCGTTTGAGAACGACTGTAAAATGGTATAACTGGCACCGCCGTTGTCAGACACAGCGATGTCAAATCGGTCGCCATTTTCCAGGTTATTCGAAGTATCCAGGTCGACACTGAGAAAGGCGTCGATATAGCCGCTGAGGTCCATTTCTCTTTCAATCGATGGTTCGCCTCCAGAATTTGGACTGTCGTCCATACGAATTTCACCACCCGAAACAATAATATTGCCTGAAGTCGGCGAACCGTCGTCGTCCTGTTCGAGCCAATCTGTGGCCCAAGGCTCAGAGCCTGTCGAGTTATCGTAGGCTGCGGCGGGAAAACTATCTTCAAACGTGACGGTGCATATGCCACTGGTCACACAAGGGTGAGTTTCGTTCATGACCTGATTGACTTCCGCCGCAGAAAGAAAATTTTCGTAAATTCTGACTTCATCGATAAAGCCGTCGAAAAATCGTTCCGGAATATTGAGATCCTGACCGACCTGAAGTGGATCATTATTAATATCAAGTGTGCCCGTGCGAGAAGAGCGGGCTCTTTCGACGCCGTCGACATAAATGACTTGCTCACCACTCCGCCACGTCACGGCAATATGATGCCATTGACCGGTGGTAATGTTGGCGCCAGATGTCGTTAACGTTGCCCAACGCCACCACCAGAAAATTTCACCTGAAGTATTGATATGGAATTCATAGTTTTCGTCTTTGGATAAGATAGACTTCAATCCACTCGACGGAATCACGTTCGTATTGATCCAGGTGGTGATGGTCAGATTATTCGGGATGTCTAGTAACGAGTCACTGGTCGAAGTATCGTCGTCTAGCTGAATAAAACTTACTGAACCATTAAACACCCCGTAAGCGCAAGTGCCCGGATCTCCCGCTATCGCGGGGTTTGCTGCAGAGGTTTGGGCTGAAAAAGCGGTTAAGTGAAGGTCGTTACCTGATGAATCGGTAACTTCGTTGTTGCTCCCATTCCAGAATAGCTCGTCAAATCGCCATTCACCAATGAGTCCGGCAATAGCGGCCGGGTTGGTTTCGGTAACTATGACATCGTCAATGTGCCAATAATCCCAGCCGACCCCGCTGCCTTGTGCAAAACTGAGTCGTAATTGAAAATTGGTGTGTAATGCGTTGGCTGGTAAAACGTAGTTGCGAGTAAAAATTTCGCCTTGAGTACCGTTTCCGGGAAAAACTTCCAAAGCCGTCCACGTGCCAGAATTATTCATGTATTCGAGGGTTAAATCTTCGCCAGTTTCGGGGTTTTCACTGAATGTGTCATCCCCTCGCCGGATCCAGAGATCAAGATCAGCACCGGGAATAGCCGTGTCAACGGTTATGCTAGTGATATCGACGGTATCGTATCTCAGCCTAAGTGATGCATTGCCAGAGTTGGCGGTTTCGGTACCAATGCTGGCATCTCCGCCGCCACTATTATCAACTGTCCATTGCGCCAGGTTTGATTCAAAATCTTCCGAAAACAAAGTGTCACCAGGCGCGGCCTGTGCACAATAAGCAGGAACCGACAGCAAAAAGGCAGTAAGAACTTTAGAAAATTTCGAATTATTCATTAACAACTCACGACACAACAACGTCTGACCCTAAATTTATAATCAAAACAGAGGCTTATTTCTATTATTTTATGATAATAGACGACTTTAGAGGAGTATACGGTGGATTGGCCCACAATGCCATGTGGGCCGGATGCCGCTATGCAAGCGCCTGTTTAGTTTCTTCTAACTCTTCAGCCAGCTCTTCGACATGATGAACGTCGACTTCATGAGATAGGCCAAGCTTGCGAAAGGCGGGAATTTCAGAGGTATCTACATCGGCAAATGGATTTTCTCCGTCAGGATAAGATTGCAGTTTTGCAACCGTCACCACGTCGACATAATCTGCCTGGGGCGAGACATCACGGGTAAAATCGGTACATCCCAGGGGAACTTCCAGAAGTTCTGCGGGAAATTCCCAGGCTTTTAGAATCGCCCGGCCGACTTTGCCGTGTAACCGTGAAATTATTTTGTCCAAAATTGCTTCATGTTCAAGAATTGCCGGATTTTCTTCGGCCAAGGTCAAAATAGGTAAGATACCAATTTGATGGACTAACCCTGCCAGGGTTGCCTGATCGGATTTCAGTTTAGTGAAATTACTCGCCAAAACATGACTAATGGAAGCTACTTCAATGGAATGCTGCCAGGAGTCGCGCAAGCGCTTATCGACCGCATCGTGAGTCGCCTGAAACATTTGCTCCATCGCCAAACCTGTGGCAAGGTTTCTCACAAAAGAAATGCCCATTCGAGTAATTGCTAACTGTAAATTATCGACCACCACGGCGCCTCGCATCAAAGGACTGTTAGCCACCTTAATAATGCGCGCAGCGAGCGCAGCGTCCTGGCCAATGACAGTTGCCAGCATCGCTGCACTGACATCGGGATCATTAACCGCTTCGCGAATTCGGAGCGCAACTTCTGGCAAAGTAGGTAATGTCAGCCGGTCATTGGTGATTGCGTCAATTAATTCTGCTAAAAACTCTTTTTCTAAACTCATTCAGTTTTATTCTTAATTTAGACGTTGGATGTTAACTCTAGTATAGGACCATTTTCATCGTTAAACCTAAAATTTTTGCTGTCGAGAAATCGGTCTTTCAGCAACGCGAGTATTGTATTCACGCCCGCGCTATTTTTAGCCGCACAAATGACCTCGCCGGCCACTTTATCTTGAACATAGAGTTTCGTCAGCGGGATAACTGCTTTTTGGTAATCGTGACAGCGAAATTGTTGCATATGGGACTTTAATTTACCCTTGTACTGCATGCGGGCGATGACTTCCTGGCCAGTAAAACAGCCTTTTTTAAAATCGACCGCGGAAAGTTCAGGTAAATTCATATTGTGCGGCAAAAACTCGGACTGGCTTGAATGAGTAAGCCAGGGAATATTTTGCTGCGCTAGCAGTGAGAGCCAGTCCTGGTCACTACCTGCCTGGCCGATAAGTGCCTCTGTTGCCTCTGAATCACTCTTTAACAAGCGTATCACTACTTTATTATCTGACGATTTGAGTAATTCAGCCGCGCCATCATGATGATCTATGGAATCAGTACTAGTAATGTTCGGTTGTTTGACTGATGCCGGTGGCAATCCCACAAGGGTATAGTTTGCGGAGACATCCTGGATTTCACATTTGAAGAAAACGGCATATTTACTTAAGTGTGCGATGGTCGTTTCGATAGTCTCTTTCATCTGGATAAATAAAAGACTTTCGCCCAATTGGGTGGCCCAGAACAACGCGATACAACGCCCTTGCGGGTTGCAGATTGCCCCCAGACTCAATTGGTTGTCAATTATTTGCTCAGCATTAATGGTGATTTGGCCTTGCAAAAACTTGATGGAATCGGGACCATTAATGGCGATACAACCCAGGCTATCAAGGTGATACATTGACTGTGGGACTGTCTGATCAGTCATGTGGATTTCCTTAGAGACTCTAATTGCGGTTATTTTATCCGATCTTTTAAGCTAACTCAGCATTGACCTGCTTTAGACTGCTGCTATGATCGCCAGACTAGATAATTTGAGTTAATTAAATATGAGCGAAATCCCTCTAAAAACCAAACTGGCCTGGCAATGCCGAAGAGGTATGTTGGAATTGGATGTTATTTTGATTCCTTTCCTGGATCAACACTTTGATCAGTTAAATGAAGTCGAGCAACTGGCTTTTAGCCAATTACTCGAGCAGGCTGATCCGGATATCTATACCTGGTTAATGGGCTACGGCGAATGTCCACACGCATCACTAAAGGCCATTATTGAGCGAATTCGCGTTAAAATGAAAGTGACTAGTTGAAAATCATCGTGAGTATGTCATGGCAACTTAGGGCTAATATTTTTAACGGATGAAAATTGCGGCCCGATTTCCTGTTAAATCATCGCCCTTATTTGCCGCGATGATACTGCTAATGCATCTGTTTATGGTGCTTGCTGGTTGGATTAACTTTGCCTTAAGTTGGCAAATGGGGGTGTTGCTTGTGGCGATAAGCCTATCAGCCAGTTATTCCTTGAGCCGTTACCGCGAGCTCACACAGGCACCGGATGACCTTTGTTGGAGTGGAGAAAACTGGCTCATCCAGGCGGACGGGCATACTTATTATTTGCAGTTAGAGCCTGCCAGTTGGATGTCGAGATTTGCCTGCTTGTTGCATTTTTCGGCGGGCAACAAACGCTTTTATTGGCTGTTTACGCGCTACAGTCTTGGCAGTCGGAGTTATAGCGAATTATGTTTTCTGGCGAAACAGAATTTATCGGCCCAACAAAAACAGGATAAAACCAAAACGCGCAAAGAATGTTAGCGATCCTGCCAATATGCATAGTCAGAACAAGGCCTTTTGATACCTCGGTATTTTAGTCTCTCGCTAATTCTGCTTAAAACTAATTCTGCTTGAAGCTAATCCAGTTTAGAAACTATCGTGTCTTTGACTGACTCACTCATATCTGGGTAATCGAGGGTATAGTGGAGGCCTCGGCTTTCTTTTCGTCGCATGGCACATTCAATGATCAATTCTGCCACGGTCAACAGGTTTCTGAGCTCCAGCAAATTACTATTCACTTTAAAGTTAGAATAATACTCTTTAACTTCCTGTTTTAGCAGTTGGATTCGTCGTTGGGCGCGTTCAAGTCGTTTGGTCGTGCGAACAATACCCACGTAATTCCACATCAAATGGCGTAGTTCGTGCCAATTATGAGAAACCACAACTTCTTCATCGGAATTTGACACCTGGCTTTCATCCCAAGCTGGAATGGTGACAGATATCGGTTGATAACCTTGATCCTGTTGAATGATCTCTTCCGCAGCTGCCTTGGCATAGACCAAACACTCCAGCAGTGAATTGCTGGCCATTCTGTTGGCGCCGTGTAAGCCGGTGAACGCGACTTCGCCGATAGCAAAAAGGTTTCGAATGTCCGTTCGAGCCTGATTGTCAGTGACTATGCCTCCGCAGGTGTAATGGGCCGCTGGCACAACAGGAATGGCATCACGGGTGATATCAATATCGAGTTTAAGCAGGCGTTTATAAATAGTTGGAAAGTGACTTTTGACAAATTCTGGCTCTTTGTGACTGATATCCAGAAACACGCAATCGATTCCCAGACGTTTTATTTCGTGGTCGATAGCGCGGGCGACCACATCTCTCGGCGCAAGCTCCGCGCGTTCATCAAATTTAGGCATAAAGCGTTCGCCGTTGGGCAGCTTGAGCACTGCGCCTTCACCACGAAGGGCTTCGGTAATTAAAAAAGAGTGCGCTTTGCTATGAAATAGGCAAGTCGGATGAAATTGATTGAATTCCATATTGGCGATGCGACAACCACTTCGCCAGGCCATGGCAATGCCATCGCCGCTGGAAATATCCGGATTACTGGTATAAAGGTAAACTTTACTCGCGCCACCCGTTGCCAGCACCACATATTTAGCTTGAAACAACTCGACCTGATCATGGTCACGATTAAGAGCGTAGGCTCCAACACAACGATTTTCGTGGCCAATCAAGCCCAATTTATGTGAGGTGATCAAGTCGACAGCATTATAGTTTTCGAACAGTTTTATCGACGGGGTTTCTTTAATGAGCCCCGATAAAGTTGATTGTACAGCTTTACCGGTCGCGTCCTTTGAATGGATGATCCGTCGGTGGCTATGACCTCCTTCTTTGGTCAGATGGAAGCTTTGGGTACCGTCCGTTTCCTCTTGTTGACTGAAATTTACCCCCTTGTCAATTAGCCATTGAATAGCATCGCGACTATTTTCGACGGTGTATCGCACCGCCGATTCGCGACATAGCCCCGCACCTGCAATTAAAGTATCGCTGACATGGGAGTCAACCGAGTCGGCATTATCCAGAACCGCCGCAATGCCTCCTTGCGCGTAATAAGTAGAACCTTCACTGAGGACGCTTTTGCAGAGGATATTTATCGAGAAATCTTTACACAGTCGTAAAGCACAAGACAGTCCTGCGGCACCGCTGCCAATTATCAGGACATCTGAGCGATGATGAATGGTCATAAATGGTTAGGAAGATTTCGCTTCATCGAAGAAAGATTGCTGTATTTTGCTGAATTTCTTACTTAAAATCCAATGCATTCTCTTTATATTGGCATAACAGACGAGATTAGATCGTCAGGTTTGCTATAATGTCGAGCAATCAAGTAAGGCCAAATTGACGTATCGCTGAGGGAACTTTATCGGTCATCTAGCGGTCAACCAGTGCAGAAACCAAGTCTGTCCATGAAAACCTTGTGGGCTGACCATAATAAATTTCCTCGCTGGATGTTTTTCGTGAAGACAAGGTGAAACATCCAGTTTGAAGTTAATGGAAAATAACAATCAATGAATAAAACAACAGACGCCGAATTAGTTGAAAGAGTTCAGCGGGGCGACAAGCGAGCGTTTGATCTTTTGGTGTCCAAATACCAAAACAAAATTTTTGTCATTATTGGCCGCTTTATCAGTGATCAGGCGGAAGTTTATGACGTTGCGCAAGATACTTTTATAAAAGCCTATCGCGCGTTACCGAATTTTCGCGGTGAGAGCGCCTTTTATACCTGGATTTACCGCATTGCGATCAATACCGCTAAAAATTATCTGACCGCAAGGGGGCGTCGGCCACCGTCATCCGATATTGATTCGCAAGACGCGGAAAGCTACGGTGTTGGAAGTGCATTGCGAGAAAATGCTTCGCCCGAAAGCCTGTTAATGCGAGATCAGCTCAAACAGGTAATTTTTGATACAATTGATGAATTACCCGATGACTTAAAGACCGCGATTACATTGCGGGAAATCGAAGGGCTCAGTTACGAAGAGATTGCAGAGTCGATGAGCTGTCCGGTTGGCACGGTCAGGTCGCGGATATTCAGAGCGCGAGAGGCGATCGATGAAAAAGTCAGGCCGTTGATGAGCGCTCGCGAGTAAAAAAATGGCAGAAAAAATGAAGAATTCTGAACTTTTTGTAAACAGCTGTGTCTGATTGGAGCAGAATAATAAAGTCGGAATGTCAATGTAATGGACAATGATGGCTAAAAAAGGTCGAACCAAGAGACTATTGCGGCGATTTAAACCGTTCACTTTCAGGGCTAAGAGCACGTTAAGCGGGGTTGAGAGCAAGTAAATTATGACAAACACATTTGATTCAAATTCTCATCAAAAAGATGAGCATCTGAGATTGTCCGACCTGTTGGATGATTGTTGTGCCACGGAAGAAGTTGATCAGCTTCTTGCCAGTGAAAAGCAACAAAAAGCCTGGTATCGCTATAACCTGGTTAGCGCAGTCCTTAAAAAAGAAAACTCGGCCTATAGCTCGTTTGAATTCACTCAGGCAATCTCCACGCAACTTGAGCAGGAACCTGCCATTATTTCTCGCCCTCAAAGGGAAAAAAATGCCGTTGGCGGGGCAACGGTTACGCAACTTTGGAAACGCGTGGGTGGCGGCATGGCAATAGCCGCATCGGTTGCTTATGCCATGGTTTTTTCGGTTCAAATGATGAATTCTGACCGCCAAAATGCTTTTGAACCAGGTATTGTTTCCTCTCCGCTAGAATCTGTTTCGCCAGTGCTGGAAAGTCAGCCGACTTTGTTAACAGCGGCCGATCTGGAAGAGCAAGCGAAATTGGATGAAATTGAGCATATTCTGAATACTATGGGTAAAAGAAACCCGAATGTTTATGAACAACAGGTAGGCGGTGAAGGTGTCATGTTCCAGTTAGTCGGAACGGAAGATGATCCTTTGGTTGAACTCCAAAAGCAGATTGATAGCCTCGACAAAGCTTCGCAAGCGAGAGACGCAGAGCAAAAATAATATACAGCCTTCCCGGCAGCTCATCAGAGCTGCCTGAATCTACTGTTTCCACCCGCGAGCACTCGTCCTATAATAACGGAATTAAGCATTACTTTGCCTCAATTGAATTGAGAACAAAGAAGACCGTGTATTAGCGACGAGAATCAAGTGAACACTTCAAATCAATTGTTGAAAGAGTCAGGTCTAGTTACCCATATTGAGGGCAATTTTGCCTGGGTCAATACGGCTAATAAATTGTCATGCTCGTCTTGCCAGGTAGAATCGACCTGCGGTAATGGCATGCTGGAAAAATATCTTGCGGGCAAAGTCTTTGTTTCAAAAATTAAAAATGATCTGAACGCGCAAATCGGTGATCGGGTTGAAATTGCGATTCCTGTTGCCAGCGTTACTCGTGCATCGCTAATTGCTTATACCGTTCCGCTTATGGCATTAATTTTTGGCGCGCTTTTAGGACAATATTTGTTTAACTCCGAAGGACGCACTATAGTGATGAGTGTGCTAGGACTTTTTGCCGGTCTAATAATCACACATTTTTACAATCAAAAGATTGCCAATAGTGAGCGATATATGCCAAAGATGGTATCCAGGACATCAACGGATTATCGCGCTCAAGTGTTTGACTCAATTAAAGTTAAAAATATTTGATTCGGGCGCTCATTAAAAGAGATTTGAAATGAAGCAATACAAAATCATTGTGCCGCTCGTTTTCTTACTGGCCATCCAATATTTTTACTTCGAACAAAAAATTGAATCGGTGCAACAGCAAGAAACACAAATTCCTCAACCTGCAACCCAGCCTGTCGCCCGAGTCATGCAACTCCCCGCATTTTCCGTTTTAGCGGAACAGGCTAAAGCCAGCGTTGTTAGTATTGATGTATTTAGCGAGAACTCACGGCGTCGTATCGATGGTATGGGGTCGGGGTTTGTGATATCGAGTGATGGATATCTGCTGACCAATCATCACGTCACTCAAGATTCACAACGCCTTGTCATTAAATTGGCTGACGGAAGTGAGTATGACGCCGAGCTGGTGGGCAGCGATCCCGAAACAGATTTGTCATTACTAAAAATTGAAGCCAATGGATTGACACCATTTGAATTCGGTAATGTTGATGAAACTAAGGTAGGTTCCTGGGTTGTCGCTATTGGCGCTCCGTTTGGATTTGAACAAACGGTTACTGCTGGCATTATCAGCGCCAAAGGTCGAAGTGTTGGGGAGCAGTATGTGCCATATATTCAGACAGACGTAGCGATTAATGTAGGGAATTCTGGTGGCCCGCTGATTAATATGGATGGTAAGGTCATTGGTGTTAATTCCAAAATTATTAGTACTGATGGCGGTTCTGTAGGTTTGTCGTTTGCGATACCCATTGACCTCGCTGTCGATGTGGTTAATCAGTTAAAAAATGATGGCCGAGTGAAAAGAGGGTTTCTTGGCGTTCGTTATCAAGAAGTGACGCGTGAAATTGCTGAAAGCTTTTCACTGGCTAAAAGTCATGGTGCGCTAATTTATGAAGTCACGCCCAATTCACCTGCCGCAAAAGGCGGGTTACAACGAGGTGATATAGTGACCGCGGTGGATGGCAAGCGCATTATCAATTACACCGAACTGCCATTTTTAATTGGACGACTCAGACCCGGTATGGAAACCGAATTGTCGATCGTCAGAGAAGGAGAGACCGACGCTTTAAAAATTGTTGTTGGTAGCCGCCGGCCGCAAGAAGTGATTGCTGACTTATCTCCCGAAGCGCCACCGGAATCGGATAATCTGCTCGGAATCCATGTATCTCAGATCCCACAGGACATCAAAGAGTCGTTTGACCTCGAAGAAGGCGTCGTCATTGATAAAGTCGATGTGGGGCCCGCGAGTGAAGCTGGGTTAAGAGAAGGAGATGTGATTCTATCGATTCAGACAACACCGATCAGCACAGTCGAGGAGTTTTATTCGTTATTGAGCGCGATACCTGAAAACAGCGCTTTCGCCGTTTTAATCACTCGTCCAGGTCAAGGCTCTCGATATGTTGTTATCGATTTAAATTAAATAGAATCCGCTTGACCATTTCAACATTAAAAAGTTGTTGGAAGTTTGCATACTTCTCTTGGCTTTACTCTGAATCGAATTCAATCTCAAGCTCGTCGAGTCGCGACTGGGCGGTCGGAATTTTTACTTCGAAAGCTACACCTCGAATATCGAGCGGTTTGAACGAGAGCTTTTGATGCTTACGAAAACTGCCCACATTAATCTGAAAACGGGGCTGTAAAAAGTTGCCTGGATCCACCCAGTTAAATGGTGATTCTGGGCTTATATTATCTTGTGTAAACGCTTTGTTATCGCCGATGATTTGAATTTGAAGTTTTTTGATCGGGATGTCGGTGGTCAACTCCCATTCACTTAAACCCTCGTCTGCATGTGATTCTTTGACCTGAATTTTATCATCATTCAGTTCGCTACAAAGCGTGAAAGACTTAACTTCTCCACTGGCCAAGCTGCAACTTAATAGGTATTGATGAGGTTCAAAATTAATATTCTGAACTCGAATTTGCCCTTGATAGCCTTTAATTATTTCACTACTAAAAAATAACCCCAACCCCTTGCCATGATGTTGTTTCGTGCGTCTGGTCGAAAATCCAAGTTTGAATATCTGAGTTTTCATCTCTTCTTCAATTTCCGGTCCACGGTTATAAATGGTAAATTGGGCGAAACCATTGCCGGGCTTAAGACTGATGCCAATGCGATCGGTTTTTTGCTTGTAACGAACTTTTTGGCTGAAAAATTGGGCATTTTTAATCAGGTTTTCTAATAACAAAATGATGTGATTGGGATTGCCGAGTAATTCCGGAGTGTTTACAAGATGAATTCGAAACTGTGGAGTCTCTAGTATAAAATCATCTTCTAGCACTTGTTGATTTAATCGGGCTAGCGAAATTAGTTGGCGAATTTCAGCCTCATCTGTTAACAAAGATAATGTCATCAAAGCAGCGACTTGCGGGTGGAAGGTTGGTCTGACTGGAATACTCTGAGTGATATCAAGTTTTTTTTCATCGTCCAGATTTAACTGATAATAATGTTCCTCACATTCGATTAATTGATTGCCAATATGTAATGCCATGTTATCCGCGGTAGAGAGATCAAGCAGGCTCCAGAGATAACGCATGGCATCCATGGCAATTTGGTATTTGCTGGTTGAATCTAACGTATAAGACGAGGGCTGGTCCTTTTCTGAACCGTTTTGTTCACGGTTATTTTGCTCATAGATGGATAAAAAATGCTGTTGTTCTATTGCTGTGTTAAGGGCGGTGATCACTTTATCGTAGCTGATAACGCCATTATGACGGACCTCAGAAGCGATCCCCTTAAAGTGAAGAAATTTTTCGTCGTACTCAATATATTCGAGTAGCTTGTCGCTGATAAACATTTTGAGCTTTTCAGTATGGCCGGAAAAGGTGTTGGCTTTTTGCTGTTGTCGCTTCTTACTTTGCCAGACTTTTTCCAGATGCGCTTTTATATTATCTAATTGTTTAGCCGCTTTGCGACGTGCCTGAACATAGCGATGGGTATCGTAAATCGCGACGATGGCTAAAAGCGTGAATCCCATGATTTTTCCGGAATTGTTCAGTAACATGGATGGTAATTGGTAAAAATCGACAAGACCCGGGTTAGATGAGGCAATTAGTAAACCCATAAAAACAAACGACAGAATAAAAGTCGCGAGCGGAAAATAAGATATGGCTTTTTGCGAAAGTTGGTGATCGATCTCCCGCTGTGGTAATGAATCCGACTTAAACGGTGAGTCGCTTTCTTGGGCGAAATGCTGGTCGATTAATTGTTGCGTATTTTTATCGTCATTATGAATCACGCAGTTACCTTACGATTTTATCCAGAATTAAAATTATTTTATCCAGCTATAACCACCTTGATCGCCAAAAGTCACAATGCCCAAACCATTTTTACATCCTTCAATAAAACTGTCCTGTTGAACATCATTTGCAGCCTGTTCAAATGAGTGACGTAATGTTTTGATATGTTGGCGATAATTGGCGTCGCTGAAATTATCTGAATCCAGTTTATCCGCCATTTGTAGTGTTGTCACGGCACGAGGCGAAGATTCAACCAGATAACGCAGGATTTTTCGTGGTGTCGGCGCTAATGGTCTTTGTGGATTTTTGGGATTCATTAAACGTTGACCATGCCAATAAACATTCCAGGTGGCCAGGTCGATAGTCAAGTGACCACTGCTAATGACATCAGGATTATTTATCGTAGCCTGGTTATTGTGCAGCGATTTTTGTCGCATTAATGCTTTAATTCTCCAACAGATAACTTTTTCGACATTTTCCTGATGCTTAGCGATAAAATCGTGGATATCGGTTGTTTCAAAGGCTTTTTCTTCGATACCGGTACCACTGTGCTCAGATAAATAAATGACCGGCACTTGGGGCCACTTTTGGGCCAATAATCGGGACACAACAAAACCCGCGTCATCATTTCCGTTCATATTGGCATCTAAAATTACGATATCAGCTGGCGTTTTTGTTTGATTGATATAATGGCATGCAGATTCGACAAATTTGTGAACGACTACTTGATTTGGGGCTTGGCCGTCGCCAAAGTCTGCAGATTCGAGTATCGGTTTAAACTTGTCGATCCAGTGAAATTGGTCTTCTACCCAGAAAATATTTGCCATCACACAACAACTTAGGAGGTTTGCAGTTGATTGAATAGACCTCAGTCTATCATCCCGACGAAGAGAAATCCTGCCTCAGATCTCAGTTTTCACGCAACTATAGGGACGCAGTTACAGATTTAGATCACTAAACTGTTTTTCGATGCGCCGCGGGAAAATACAATGAGTTGTCGTCCATCAGTAATTGATAGAAATACCCAGATAAATTTTTCGCTTTTCCGATTCGGGGATAGTCGGAACTACAGGGTTTTCACGACCAATCTCTGGCAGTCGAATATCTTCGCCTAGCAAGTTTTCAATTCTAAAGAATAGGCGAGCATCGTCGAAACCCTTGAGTCGATAACTTGTATCGGCATTGACTAAAAAATAACTGTCTGCCTCACCCCACTGAGATAACCACTTGAAAGAAGAGTTGACTGTCCACCCATCATTGCCCATCATTAAGCGGAAGGCTAATAGCGCCTTGAACCATGTTGGAATAGGTAAATGGTAAATCAGCGTCCAGGGTTTTGTTTTTTCCCTGGTACCACCCGATGCCGAAGAATCCGCTGGCAATATCTTCATAAACGAAGCGTGCATTGGTTTCTATGCCGCGGGTTTCGACCGCTCCGACGTTTTGATTTTGGCGTTTGCCAAAGTCGGGGTCGGTGACGGGGACTGCTAAATCCACGCGAGTGATTTTATCGTTTATGGTCATTAAAAAGGGATTGAATTCAATTTGCCAATTGTCATGCACCCAGGATAAAACCAGGTCAATCGACTCACTGGTTTCCGGCTGAAGGTCTGCGTTCCCCAAAACCTGGTCGGAAGAAACCTGTTTTTCAAAATAGGAAGGAACTCGAAATGCTTCTGCGTATAGAAACTTAAGACTGAGTGACTTATCAATTATATGAACTAGCCCGACTCGGGGAGAGAGGTCAGAAAATTTTACGGTCTCATTTTTGTTCTTATCATCAAATCGAGATTCATAATAACGAGTACCATAATAAAACTTATTTTTGTCATCGACTTCATAGTCGCCATTCCAGTAAATCGCAATGCTATCGGTGGGCTGATCAAATAACCCAATATCAAAAGTGCTCTCATCTTCTTTATAGCGGCGTGCCTTTCCGCGGTTTAAATTTACGCCAAAGGTGCCGGCATTCATTTCTGAAAATTCAAATTGTTGTTCTATCTGTAGATCAATCATATCGCCTGAATAGTCCCAGTCAAACGCTGGAGAATTGTCTAAAGGGAGAAAATTTTTAGTGAGTTCCCAATTTTGTAGGCTTATTTGCGAATCGATTTGTCCTAATGCATTTTTGTGAACATGTTTAGCGCTCAAAACCCAGCCGCTTTCTGTATTTTTTTGCAAGGTTGAAAAAGAGCGGGTACGATAGTTAGGGAGTTTTCTTTGATACTGGTTGAGGCGGATTTGGAAGTCGTCGTTTCTCCATCCGATGCTGACTGCTGCATTATCAAGCGCGTCGTTTAAATAAAGTTGGGCGCCTGATTCATCCATTAACCTTTGGTTTTCTCCATCGCGACCGTTAAAATCAATCGCTACATCAGCCCTCCCCGAAAATGCTTCAAATTGGTGGAGACTGGTAAGTTGGTAATCCTGGAAAGAACCGTACCTTAATTTCGTTTCATTATTTACCGTTTGGGCCGATTTAGAGATGATATTAATGACGGCATTAATCGCATTGGTACCATAAAAGACCGACTGAGCGCCGGGTATCATTTCAATTCTCTCGATAAGAATCAGAGGAATCATGGATAGATCAAAACTGCCATGATACGGGCTGTAGAACGGGACGCCATTGAGCATTACCAAAGTGTTGGTATTGAAGTTAACTAGCGTGTTCCCTCGAATAGTGAATGTCGTAAAAATATTCCCTTCGCCATTATTGTGGGACACGCCGGTAATATAATTCAGTGTCTGTTCTAAGCCAGAAAAACCTAATCGATTAATATCATCCTTTGTCAATACTCTGACAGGGGCAGGCGTTTCAATGATGCTTTCAGATCGTTTAGTGGCCGTTGATATCTTTAATGCGAGCAATTCTTCCAGCGATAGCTTATACAGGCTTTCGGCTGCCTGCGATACGGAATTGATTCCGATGCATATAATGATTAACGAGCTTTTTATAAAATTCCGCAAAATACCTGTTTCACTCAATTGTTCTTTTACGACCGCTTAATCGTTTTTTAAGGTCTAATTTTTTCAATTACTTTTCTTGCAATTGCGAATCTTATAGCCAAAAGATCGGCACGATTACTGAAAAATTGTCATTGTATTAAAAGTATAGACCTAAATTGTTGATAATTTCTATTGGGTTTTACCGCTGTTATCGATGGTCAACCAGGCTATTAATAAGGCGTATATGTGTAACATATACCTACTAAATTCAGATAGTTAGCAGGCGCATTCAGGTTTATTTAATTTTCTCACGGATTTTTCACAGCTAGCTGACATACTCCATACACACAACACAGATAGTGTTTTTCACACGCTTGGGCCGTTCTTTTAAGTGCAACTTTAAAGGAGGGAGGGGCAGAACTAATTTCTTGGAGGCGTCATCATGACTAATGAATTTCTAACCGTCTGGTCAGATAGCCCGGCAACTTCGCTGGTAATTTGGCTAATGATAGCAATCGTAATTTTTTACCTGGGTCGTAAACAGGCTCATCAGGTATTTCAGTCAACTGGTCGAGCTATCAATTCTACCATGCGTTTGTGGAGCTTTACGCTTTCAAAACTAGAGAGTCGACTTACAGAGCGCAACCGGGAGATTTTAATCGCTAGCGGCGCCAGAGCTTCAGAAAAAGCGATAGAACGAGAGTTCACTCGAATAAGTAATATTGTCCAGCGAGACTTGTCCAAGTATCCCGGGCTGCATCGAAAAATAGCTGATTCAATTGAAAAAATTGAAAACGATTATCAAAAGTCAGTCGACGCGGCACCCTTACCACCCGCTTGGGGGGAGGTTGTTGAAACCATAGCTGGATTACCTACCAGTGGCGACCCGACTGTGGTGAAAATTCTGAGTAATATTAAAAGAGCAGTAGAAGAATCACATCAACAGACATTAAAAGCTTATAAAAAATCTAGCGCCACTAGCCATACTCTGCTCTCAGGTATGCAACCGCATTGGCGCAACATTGACGGTAAGCTGAATCAAGTCAACGATAAGATCAATGGTCTGGAAGAATGTTCAAAAAATATTGATTCACAGATCCAGAATTATAGCGATATATTGGCTGCGAAAGATTCGGCTTTGAGCTCGTTAGGATCTTCTGCATTGACCCAGTTTTTTATTTCGGGGCTTGTCCTGATTATAGCGACATTGGGTGGGTTAATTAACTTTCAACTCATCGCCATGCCCATGTCTGAAATGGTAGGGGGTTCTAGTTATATTGGCAGCATGAAAACGTCGGATATAGCAGCTTTGGTCATCATATTAATTGAAATCGCCATGGGGTTATTTTTGTTTGAATCATTGCGCATTACCAATCTATTTCCGGTGATAAGCTCGATGGATGATCGTATGCGTCGCCGCATGATGATAGTTACTTTTGCGATTCTCACCATCTTAGCGACCATCGAAGCATCCTTAGCTTACATGAGAGACTTGTTAGCGCTAGACCGTGAAGCCTTGCAACAGTCGTTGATTAACGCAGGCGCGGCCGGTGGCATCGTCGAAGCACAGTTTCGCTGGATTCCATCGATCGGCCAGATGGTCATGGGTTTTATCTTACCGTTCGCTTTAGCATTTATTGCCATTCCTTTGGAATCCTTTATCCATTCACTGCGAATCGTTTTGGGAATTATAGGTGTGGGATTGCTGCGTGTCGCTCGAGTAGTGGTACGAATGTTTGGGGGGCTGGCTAACCATTTAAGTAAAATAATGGTGTATTTGTTTGACCTTTTTATCATGATACCCGTCAGCATAGAACAGCTCATCAAACGTCAATCAAAAAGTAAATCCGCTAGTGATGAAGACGACCGTTATCAACCTTCTGCCGATAAGACGATGTCATAGCTTTGGCTTAATGCTTAAGTGACTAAGAAAACGAGGTATTTTTTATGAAAAATGTTAAGCAACAGATATTAATCGCAGCCATGATGGCAACAGCCGTTTTACTGACGGCGTGTGGTGAGTCGCGGCCAAATAATCGAGCGGTATACCTGCTCCTGGATACGTCAGGTACCTACACCGAAGAGTTAGCAAAAGCTCAAGCCATTATGAACTACTTGTTGGCAACCCTTGATAGTGGTGACTCAATTGCAATCGCGCGAATCGATAGTGGTAGCTTTAGTGAAAAAGATATTATTGCTAAAGCCACTTTTGATATACGTCCGAGTACGGCAAACGATCAGAAGCGACTGTTCAAGCATAAAGTCGACGAGTTTGTTTCACAAGTGAATAGGGGCAGTCGTAATACCGATATTACCGGTGGTCTTATCCAGGCGTCAGATTTTGTTAATGAAGCCGGCGCGGGTGAAAAATATGTCCTCATATTTTCAGACCTGGAAGAGGACCTACAAAAAGGCCACGTGCGTGATTTTCCAATCGACGTGCAAGGCATTCAGGTTGTCGCGCTGAATGTGACTAAGTTACGCAGCGATAATATTGACCCCAGAGACTACAAAAATAGACTCAGCGAGTGGCAGGCGCGTGTGCAAAAAGGCGGCGGAGAGTGGCGCGTTGTTAACGATCTTGAGCGGCTTGATAGTTTGATTGCAATGCGATAATTAGCCAATTGCTGGAAACCATAAATAACCTTCATGTGCGAGCATGAAGGTTGTGTTCAAGAGCGTTAGAAATGCCATTTGGCGAGCAAGCTGATAGTGTTTTGTTCGGTATCAAAAGTGGGTGAGTCTTTAATGCCAAATTTGTTGTGCCAATAGTCGTACTCAACACCCAGATACCATTTATACTGGCCGCCTTGCCAGGCCTGCATATCAATTTTTATTTGTGGATTAAAATGCAAATTATCTTGCTGCTCGTCACTGTTGAATGTCCAGTCATAAAAGCCATCGATCAAAATCGGCATGTCACCCAGCTTAACATCAAACGCCCATACCGTAGTCATTTGATAACCATTGCCGCTAATGTCGGGGTCGTCTCGGTGATATAAATTTGTTTTTAGATAGCGGAAATTGGAAAGGTTAAAATCGAAGCCGACACCGAGCAAATTTGACGCGACATCATTTTTCCCTCGCTCAAAAGTTGTTGAAAAAGATATCTGTTTTAACCAGTGGTCTTGATCAAATTCCGCTAGCTTAAAACGCGGTGAAAACTCGCCATATCGACCAGAACGATTGTCAAAATCTTTGAAGTCCACAAAAAGAAATATATCCATAAAATCCCAGGCGGCGGCATACTCGAAAGTGATAGTTTGCTGCTTAGCGGGTTCTACCTTGAAATTATCACCATAGAGATAGGTCAGGCTTCCGTCTCTGAAATTAGCGGAATCTGCTTGCCATGACAACAATGACAATCCTAAAATAATGAATAGTCTACGCATAGTTGGCCGTCTTGAGAAATTGGGTGAAATTGTTTTTAGGCATGGGTTTAGCTAGCAGGTAGCCTTGTCCAAAGTCGCAGCCGAGCTGTTTTAAGAACTCAAGTTGTGCCTGTGTTTCAATACCTTCTGCCACTACCTTTATATCCAGTTTTTTTGCCATAATTAAAATGGTTTCAATGAGTGATTCAGCTGAGCTTTCTTTGCCAATACCGTCGACAAAACTGCGATCGATTTTAATAATATCTACCGGAAACCGCACAAGGTAGCTAAGTGACGAATAACCCGTACCAAAGTCATCAATTGCAATTTTAACGCCATAAGACTTCAGTTGATTTAAAATGTTAAGGGCTTTTTGAGTATCGTCGGTGATTAGACGCTCGGTGATCTCAACCGTTATTTCGATATTGCGGCTATAACGTTGGATATGCTCAAGCCAGATTTCAAGTGCTCTATCTTTGGTGTGAAAGAGTCTTGGAGAAACGTTGACCGATAGCCCAACAGGGCGAGACTGATCGGCAATGATATTTTCAATAATTGCCGAAGAAGACTGCAACATGTTTAAATCGATTTTATTGACCAGACCCGATTCCTCAGCCAGGGCGATAAATTCCATCGGTGATACAAAACTACCATCGCTTTGTGGCCAGCGTGCCAGAGTCTCACACTTGACAACCTGATTATCCTGCAAGTCCATAATCGGTTGAAAATAGGGTATCAATTCATTTTTAGAGACTGAAACAATTAATTTATTGAGTAATTGATGGCGATATTCTGACAGCTCCTGCATTTTTCGGGTATAAAATTGCCAACCGTTACGACCACTCTTTTTCACTTCGTACATTGCCTGGTCAGCTTTTCGTAAAAGTGATTCAGATTTCTTTCCGTCATCGGGATAAAACGAAATGCCAATACTCGCGCTGCAATGAAGTTTTAAATCTTCGAGTCGATAGGTTTCTTGTAACGTGTCGATAATTTTTTCAGTGACCAGAATGGCATCGTCAAACTTGTTGACGTTGAGTAATAATACCGCGAATTCATCGCCGCTTAATCTGGCAACGGTATCAGAATCTCGCAGACAGGTCTCAATTCGGTTTGCCGCTTGCTTGAGTAATAAATCACCAACCTGATGACCGTAGTTGTCATTAACCGGCTTGAATCGGTCAAGGTCGATAAATAAGACACCTATTTTATTACTGTTTCGCTGTGCATTTTCTATCGCCTGAGTTAAACGATCATTAAATAATACTCGATTTGGCAGGTTGGTAAGTGGGTCATATGTTGCCTGGTGCCTGATAAATTGCGCGCTTTTCACTTTGTCGGTCACATCTTGCATGGTACCAGTCACTCTATCGCGACTATCTCGCGCGGCACTCGCAATAATTCGCATCCAGATTTCATCGATTCCATCGGTATTCAATTGCAGCTCAATATCAAAGGAACTTGCTTCTTTGAATGTTTTTTCAATTTTTGACTTCCACAGCTCAAATCCAACGGGTTCGAATAGGTGGCTGATGTCGTCGAATGATTCGGGTTGGTAGTTGGCAGGCTTTCCAATCAGAATTGACGTTTGTTCTGACCACTGAACGAATTTTAAATTTTGGTCGAGTTTCCAACCACCAATGCGTGCGACGCTGCCGACCTTTTCGAGTAATCGTTGGTTACTGAGAATCGTTGCCTGCATGCGCTGTTTTTCTTGTTCTTGTTTGAGTCTGAAAGCAGCAAACGCGCAAAATAACAGAACGGTAATGCCCATGACTATGCGAATAAATATAATGTTGGGAATTGGACTCGAAGTCAGTTTTGGTGTCACCGCTAAGTGCCAGGTACCGCCGCCGACACTAATCACCGACTTGATGGCATCGGGGTGATTGAATACTTTTTCTTCGCCATAAAAGACTGGACCGCCTCGGCCTAGAGAATCGAAGCTCTTTATCGATAGGTTTACATCGTTAGCAAACTTATAAATATCTGAGTGGGTATAAAGTTGTTCAGCATCTAGCGGGGCAGAAATAATTCCCCATAATCGTCTTTCTAATCCATCGCCGGTAAATATTGGTGCGCGACCAATAAAGGCAACCCCGCCTTGAACCAGATTTACCGGACCGACAACGAGCAACTGACCGGTTTTGGCAACCTGCAAAACCATATCTAATTGGGCGGGTACTTTTCGATAGTCCAACCCAATCGCTTTTTCATTGCCTTGGATCGGATAGACATAATTAATGACCAGATCCTTTGCCGCTGCAAAATTGATCAGCATTGGTTCTTTTTTAAAGACTTCGCGGGCGTATTTACTAAAATCATCGTAAGATAATTCCGGTTCGGCAGAAATATAGGCTGCAAAGCCATTAATCATTGACAGGTTGGTTAACAGATTCCCTTCGAGTTTAGCGGCGACGGAATTTAGTTGTTGGATTAGACTAATTCTTTCATTACGTTTTTGCTCTGCCGAGAGATTTTCTTCAATTTGATATTCTATAAGGCCCGCAATGCCAATAATGCCGATTAAGGTGGGTATCAGTTGACGACGATACCAGGCCATTATTGTCACACCAATCAGTATAATGACGGCCAGTACAAGATAGAGCCTAACCGGAAATTTGGGGTTTTCTTCGGGGGGCGAAAAGAAAAACGAATCATCAGTGAGAGAGCTTCTGACTATACCCAGGCTTCTAATTCGCTCATTCATGGCAAACCAGCGATCTTGGCTGAGGTGGCCAATCGGATTGGCCGGATATTCGAGAAGCGACTCAATCAGATTCGCAAATTTTAGGTTATAACCAAGAAAGTCTTCGTATTGAAGAAAATAGCGAGGATATTCACTCGATATTCGTTCAGCAACTTGTTTCTTGTTTTTTAGTGCGTATTCCCACCCCTTTAATGACGCTTGAACAAATTTGTTGACCAATTGGGGATTCGACTGGGCTAATTGTTGCGAAGTATAGAGGGTGTCACCATAGAAATTTACGCCGTATTCTCGCGGATGTAATTTATTCAGTTTGAGACCTTTTTCTTGTGCTTCAAAATAGGCTGACACTTCGTAAGTGACTATTGCATCGGCTTTCTTATCAATGAGTGTTTGAAGGGTAACGGGCTCGTCGACAAATTTAATGTCTTCTTTCCGATAGCCGCGCGAGCGAAAAAGGCCAACAATTTCAGATTTGGTGGTATCGTTATCTGTTGCTGCAATAGTGAGTTTGGCGAGCTGTGAAATCTCATCAATATGCGTGCCGGCAAGCGTAAAAACTGCGCTGGCACTGCGCTGGAATATGGGGGCTAAAACAGTGACACTTTTGCCTTCATCTCGGGCGATAAGAATGTCCAGACCGCCAATGGCGAAATCAGCGTTACCCGAAGTTAATTCTTCAATGGGAGCGACTAAGCTGCCATCCGGTTGCGCTGCCGAGCGAATTTCAACATCGAGGCCAGCTTTTTCGTAAAAACCTTGCCATTTAGCAGCATAAAACCCAGCAAACTGGAATTCGTGTTCCCATTTTAACTGCAGGACAACTTTCTCTGTTGCTAAGGCCAGAGAAGATGGTAAAAAAAGACAAAACAATGCGAATAATTGTTTGAGCATCGATTAGGGTATTATTTCTTTAAAAGACTCTTCTAAGCCTAGTTGAGTAAATCTGGGCTTGCAAAATAAATTGCGTTAAACCTGGATAAAAGTTGCTTGTTTTTTAACCACTTAGCGGCTGTTTATAAAAAATATCGCAAAGAACGGTTGAATTGCGGATTGAAAGAATTTGAATTGAGTAAAGTTGTGGCTGTCAAAATATCAACTCGCTTTGGAACAAACACGGTTTCTTCCAGTTGCTTTGGCTTGGTACATCGCTTCGTCGGCTCTTTCAATAATGGCCAGAATGGATTCGTCTTGAGGCGTAAATACGGCACACCCGAGGCTAATAGTGACGCTGATTTCCGCCAGTTCGGTATTGTCAATTTTCTGGCCAATTACGAGTGTTTCGGTCGCCACCCGAATTTTTTCTGCCATTTTTTCGGCGTGGTTTAACGCCAGTTCGGGCGCGATTAATATAAACTCTTCCCCATCCCAGCGGCAGAACAGATCGTTCTCTCTAAGCATACTGTTTACTTTAGCGGTTAACAGGCGTAATACTTCATCGCCAACTGCATAGCCGTAAGAATCGTTGACTTGTCTGAAATGGTCTATATCGATAAAAATAATTGCTAGATTTCGGTCATACCGCTTTGCTCGTTCAAACTCTAAATCCGCGAGTCGTAAAAATTCGCGGCGATTGTAAAGCGTTGTTAATTGATCATGTTGTTCACTGTCTATAAGTTGCTGCTGAATTTTACGTTGATATTCCGCCCAGTTTTTAAATCCAAGTAAAACGAATATCAGTCCGGTAGCCTTTAAGAAGATTTCTATTGGCAACTTAATCTGTCCGGTGTGTAAAAACATTTGCGATAATAAATCGATAAAGAAAGCAAAATACAAAAAACCTAAACCGGTCAGAAGATAGTGTTGAAAGCGGCCTGGCGGATTGGGCTGTTGTGCAAAAAATAGTACGGCGAGAAAAATGACGATGATAACGAAGTGACTGACTAGCGCAAGATAGCTAATATCTAAAATTAGCGTAGCGCTGGCGCAATAAAATAATAAGATCAGTAAGCTAATTCCGGCGATGCAATAGGCGATATTGCTACTGATTCGTGCAATGATTTGCGGAGTGAATGTTTTTTCATTGTGATTTTGGTATCTATTATTCATTTTCTCGTTACGCTTTAATATTGTTATGACGAGATGAACGAAACCAACGACCAATCGCTATTCTGGCGTCCTGAAAGCGTACTTCTGAATAGTTGTTCAGTTCACTTTTACCCTGAATTCTTGTTAATTATGGCGCAACTTTGCCTTTAATGCATCCCTCAAATTATGCCAAAATAGCCTAGACTGTTTCCAGGCAAACGAGCAGGTCATTCAACATAAAAGTTATGCTACAGATTATTTTAATAACATTAGGTTATATGCGGTGTTATTGATCGCAGTTTTAAACAAATCCACCTAGACTTGAAATAAATTCTCAAAAAGCAATATTACTCCCTTAAGAGAACAATAAAATATCTCATTCTCTTGTCGTATGGATGGTAATCAACAGGGGAGCCATGCATGGAAACTGGTGATCGTCGCCAGAAGCAAAAATTCCATATAGATCCGGTGCTTAGGCGGGGTTTTAAGTTAAATGAAGTGGTTGTTTTACCGCATGATGGCACGGTTGTTTGCCAAGGAGAACATCGTCATTTACCGCCTAAAGCGATGGAAGTACTTTTATTCCTGTGTCAAAACAGAAATCGAGCGATCAGTAATGAAAAGTTGCTGGTTTTCGGCTGGGGAGACGCGGAAGCAAAACGTGCAAATTTAACTCACGCTATCAGTGAAATTCGTCAATCTCTGGACGACCATAAAGAGTGTCCGGAATTTATACAGACCCTAAGAGGCAAGGGCTATCGGTTGATAGCAAAAGTAACCTCTCTGGATGAGAAAGTTCTGTATCCAACGGTTTGGCCGCTGAAATCTTCACCACAAACCCCTTCATTAAAAAAAATTCGTAGCGACAATCACTGGCATTTGTCGCTCGCCTTATTTAGAAATTCACGCCTTTTTAGCGTGAGCATTGCCTTTGTGTTAACGACCTGGGTATTAATTCAGGTGCTTGAAGTTTTATTTCCGATATTTGATGTCCCCGAGTGGGGGCTCAAATTAGCGGTACTTATTTTAGTGGTTGGTTTTCCTCTGGCACTGTTATATACCTGGTTAAAAGAAATTAAAGCACGCAAAGTTTTACTCACCAACAAACAGGAAGAGTCCAAGCGTAAATTTTTCTTCAAGCAATTGGCCGTTGATTTTGGGTTTATCGGCCTGATGTCCGTCGGTGTAGGATTTTTGGCGTTTTATTTATTGGAATCAATTGAGACGGAAAAGAATCAGGAAGTCACCGCTACTCAAGAAATTAATTTATCCATACCGGTTCAAGATGACCTGGTGGCAGTCCTGCCGGTCGAGGTGAGCGGTGAAACCCAAATCCCGGACTACTTTAAAGCGACCTTCCAGAGTGAATTGATTCATGCACTGACTACTCAACAAGACTTTAAATTGGTGTCGCAAAGAGCCATCAATGATTTAGACCAAAATTCTAAAATTTCTGATTACGCAACTAAGCTGGGGGCGCGTTTTCTTCTCGATGGAAAAATTATCAACGAGCAGGATGGCTTCTCTGTCATTTTAAGCTTAACCGATACACAAAATACCCTGCAGGTGTGGGGAACCAACGTCAAAGGTAAACTGACAGAGTTGCTCGATGTACAAAAAGAAATTTATCGCCAGGTGTTCAATGCATTAGCGTTATTAGCAGAAAGAGAACCCTCTAATGAATACCAGATAATCAGCACCAATGATTTCACCGCATACGATAAATATATTCAGGGTAAAAATGTATTACCCAATGCTACCAATGAAGAAGAATTAAAGCTGGCTGAACGGTTTTTTCTCGAAGCGCTTCAATCGGATCCTAAGTTTACTTTGGCTAGCGCCGGGTTATGCAAAACTTACCTTGAGCAGTATGAGCAGGCGAGTAGCGTTCATAGTTTTGAAGCGGCAAAACAACGCTGTAGCTCTTTGCTGAGCGTGGGGCAGCTAAAAATGGAAGCTTACAACGCGCTAGGCGATTTGCAGCGGACGAGTGGGGAGTTAGTCAAAGCGATCGAATACTATCAGCAAGCCATCGCGTTGAGCCCGGAAAACCTTGATGCGATTAGCGGCATGGCAAAAAGTTACCAGGAACTGGGACAATACGAACAGGCGGATAATCTATTTCGACGTGTGATCCAGATAGAGCCAGGTTATTGGCGGAATTATGTCGATTTGGGAGATTTCTTTTTCTATATCGGCAATTATAAATCCGCTGCTGAGCAGTTTGAACGTGTCGTTTTAATGCGTCCCGATAATGCACCGGCGTTTAACAGTTTGGGAGCCGCCTATTATCTAGATTTCCAGCTTGAAAAAGCAACACAAGCCTGGACGCGTTCATTAGAAATTGAACCGAGCGGTGAAAACTATTCCAATTTAGGAACGGCGTTGTTTTTTAGTCATCACTTTGAAGACGCGACAAAAAACTACTTGCATGCGATCAAACTAAAACCGCAAGATCCCATTTTATGGTCAAATCTGGCCGAAGCGCAAAAATATTCTAATAGGCCGAGTGACTCTAAGGTGTCATTTCAAAAGGCCCTTGCGCTGTCAGAAGAACAGTTATTAGTCAACCCAAACGACACCGAACTTTTAAGCCTTCAAGCCAGAATATTATCAGAACTAGGGCGATGTGCAGTTGCGATGGAAACTGTTGATGAATTAGTTCCAAGAAATATCAGTGACCCTTACCTTTATTATGACTTCTCGCTCGCATCTTTACGTTGCTTGCAAGTTGATAAAGCAAAAGCACTCATTCACAAAGCGATGGATTTAGGATATCCGCGAGAATTACTCATGAAAGATATCCAGTTTGCGTCGATAATCGATGTAAATCAAAGGAGAGTAAATGATGCTAAATAAGAATGAAAAACGGTGGTTATTTTCAATCGCTTTAACGATTGCTTTAACGGGCTGCATGGATGCAAAAGTAAGCAACAATAATGCTAATGACCCCGATATGATAATTATTCCCGGCGAAGAATGTATATCAGAAGTTATCTACGCCGGTGACGACAATTGTGATGAACAACAATGTGGCGCAGATAAAAATTGTGTCTGTGCTAAGAAAAATCAAGCGATAACCTGGTGGATAGCGGGAAAAAGAAAATTCAAATTAAAATTTGAAAGCGACTCGCCTCTTGATTCATGTGGAGATACATTTAAACGAAAAAAACAAAAATGTAAGGTGAAAAATCAAGTGCAAGTTAACCAGGTTTTCAAATACGAAGTTATCTTAGATGGATGTGGTACGGGCACCGACCCAAGAATTGTTATTCGTAAAAGTAACTAGATACCTTGATTTTTTATCGGTTAATTATCAAACGACAACAAAAAAGGAAAAGAGCTATGAAAAATTTAGTCAAAAGGACGATAAATCAGAGCAAGTGGTTTGCGTTCAGCAGCTTGTTAGGATTTCTGCTAATTAGCGTAGGAAGTGCTTCGGCAGACGCTACAATCAATTTAACGCCGAGTCAATGCAGCGTGAGTTTTTCGGTTTCTGGTGGTGACGGCTGCGATCAATCTCAGTGTAGCGGCGTCGCAGGGTGTGTTTGTGTAAAAAAAGGGGAATTTATTACCTGGAATATTTCCGGCGATGATAAATTTAAATTGAAGTTCCAGGGAAGTTCGCCGCTACACAAAAACTGCGGTCATAACTTCAAGGGCAAACAGCACAATTGTAAAGTGAAAGATGAGGTTCAACCTGGGCAGCAGTACGATTACCAGGTTATTCTAAAAAGTTGTGCCAATGGTACTGACCCGAGAATAGTCATTCGAGGATAGCGTCCTCAATGACTGAGCTATAAAATTATCGATAAAATCGTATGCCCGTCAATGAATGGATATTCGTTGGTGGGCATTACGAGCACTCAACGAGGAATATACAGCGTTCTGCAAAGCTGCTGTTCATAAAATAACCAGTAGAACTGACTATTCTACACGGGACAATCAACGATCTTTAACCGCGTTCATCGCCGCCAAGACCACATCAACTTGAATGTTCATTCAACCGTTAGCCTATTTTTTTAAATATTTTTTCGCTAAAACTAAAGAATGGTATTTTGAAGTCGTTAAACCAATGTAGATAGTTGATAACTAACTGATTAATTCTAATAAAAAATTAGCAGGTAACCATGTTTCAGAATCTTTCTCTTCGACAGAAGATCCTCTTTTCCATCGGTACGACCATAAGCCTTTTAATGTTAGGCGCGGCATACTTTCTGGTTGACCACATTGCTGATCTTTCCCGGTCGTCAGTTCAAAAAGAGGCGGAGAATTATCTGGCCAGCGAAAAAGCAAAGGCCGAGTCCTTTTTTGCTCAGTATGGCCGAGTGACTGATGTCTTTATTAACAGCCCCCACGTCAAAAAGTGGTTTGCCAATTGGCGACAACGAGATGGCAATTATCTGGCATCTCCCGGTTACACCGAATTAAACCAGGATTTTATTCGGATCAGTAACGATCCCAATATCCTGTCTGCGTTTATGGCGTCAGCTAACACGGGCGAGTACTTTAAAGAAAACGCGCGTACCAATGCGTTTTCTGATGGACGTCCTTACTTTGCGTATAAGCGCGCCTGGTGGAAAGAAGCGACGGACGTAGGTCGTTTGTACATTGGCTCGCTTTCGGCAGATATTAATTCCGGGATTGTTTCTGCAGTGGTTCAGTCTCCGGTTTATGATGAGCGAGGCGAGTTACTGGGGGTTGGCGGGGTTGACCTGCAACTTAATCGTATTGCCGAAATGGTCGAATCAATCAGTTTTCGCGAGCAAGGTTTTGGATTTATGCTCGATAGCGACTTGAAAGTTGTCCATTTATCCAATAAAACGGGCCATCAGCTATCGATAACCGAAGGTAATGGCAAAACAAAAGATGGCCTCGAAGGGCTAGAGCGTGATTTTCGCGATTCATCCGGGTTTAATCAGCTTAATCAGTCGATGCGTTTGAATGATAGTGGCTTTACCCTGGTGAGTTATAAAGGTCAAAGCTATTACGTCGTATTTAATAAATTGAGCTTGAACAAGCCACTGATGGACTGGCACATTGGATTAATGTTGCCGGCTGCGTTGATCGACCAACCAGTCGAGGATGCGGTTTGGACCACTCTGATGGCGATTATTGGCATGTTGCTGGTAGTGGTGATTGTTATTTTCTGGGCGACTCGAGTGATCACCAAACCTTTACTGCATCTGACAGAAGTCATGCAGGATATCGCATCCGGGGAAGGCGATTTGACCCGTCAGATTAATATCAGCAGTAATGATGAAGTGGGTCAGCTGGCTGGTCATGTGAATACCTTTATTCAAAAATTACGACTGTTATTGCAAAACACGGCTGACAGAGCAGTACGTGTCGGTCAGGCATCTGGACACCTGACGCAAGTTTCTTCAGCGACCAATCATGAGATCATGCAAGAAAAGCAGCAGATCGATAGCGTCAGTGTCGCAGTGACCGAAATGGCGAGTACCGTTATGGAAATATCTAAAAATGCACTTGAAACCAACGCTGCAGCGGAAGAAGTGCAATCCTTGACGGAAAAAGGAATAGCGCTATCCAGCAAGACTCAGACGGCCATGAATACTTTGGCTAGCCATATCGGCGAGGCATCTGAAGTGGTGACTAGCCTGGCAGAAGAATCGAGCAATATCGGTGCTGTCGTTGATGTGATTAATGGCATAGCAGAACAAACGAATTTGTTGGCGTTAAACGCCGCAATCGAATCGGCTCGAGCGGGCGAACAGGGTAGGGGATTTGCCGTAGTGGCAGATGAAGTTCGCTCGCTTGCGAGTCGCACCCAGGAGTCTACCGACCATATCAGCAATATGATCGGCAAACTCCAGCATAGCGCGCAACAAGCCTCGACCTTAATGGATGAAGGGCAAGATCAGGCACAAGCCACGGTCGAGCAGACTCAAGAAGTGTTAGGTGCGTTAAATGCAATCAATAATGCTGTCAACACCGTGCAAGGTCAAAGCCATCAGATTGCGACCGCCACAGAAGAACAAACACAAGTCGCAGAAGATATTAATAAGAGTCTCCACTCTATCAATAATTTGATTAATAATACGTCCAGCAATGCGTCAGAGTTGGCCGAAGAAGCCACGCAATTAAATTCTTTGGCAAGCGAACTTAACGAGAGCGTTAATCAATTTAAATTGTAAAAGTTGCCCAATCGTGTTGGGCATTTTTTACGGTTATTTAGCCTGATTCGATAGCCGATAAATTAGTATAGCCGCCTTGTGCATATTCTTAGCGAAGCTGGTCATATCGGCGACTTCGTCTTTGGTGTGTCCACCTGTTCCCATCAGGCCAAGGCCATCAAGCGCCATAGACACATGATTTGCCGCAAAGGAAATATCTGCGGCACCGGCACGGCGAGGGTCTACTGCACTGACCGCTTCGTAACCTAAGTCGAGACTGGCTTGACTATAGAGGCTGAGAAGTTCTCGGTTACTATCGGTCGGAGCCATCGGTGGATAACCATCGTGAAAGGTAATTTTAGATTGTGTATGGTTTAAACTGTTCGCGACGATTTGGCGCATCAATCGTTGTGCTTTGGCTAATTGTTGTGGTGAAACCGCCCGTATATCGCCTGTGACTTTAGCGGTTTTGGCTATCACATTGTTTTTTCCAAAAGCTTTTCCGGTCGCTGACTGTGAGTCGAATTCGGTGCTAGTGCCACCGACTATCATACCGGGATTAAAAGTCAGATTTTTTTCCTGGCTAAGTTGCTCTCTAAATGCGTTTAGGATTCGGGCTGCTTCATAGATAGCGCCATCGCCAATATCTGGGCGAAATACCTGCGATGAATGAGCAGGCTTTCCTTCAATATCCAGCGTCCAGGAAGTTGCACCACGGCGCGCGATTACTGCGGTATTAATATCGCCGTCACCGTCCTCAAAACCGAGCGCTATATCGGCCCACTGAGCGCTTTCTATTATGGCTTTTTTAGATTCAGATAATGGGCGACCGCTGCGCTCTTCGTCACCGGTTAATACGATACGAAGTTGAACCCTATCAAGCACGCCCGCCGATTTTAGTGCGCGAGTAATCGCGAGAATAATGACATCGCCGCCTTTCATATCGGTGATACCCGGCCCGGCGATACGGTGTTCATTTATTTGTTGAAATTGTTGAAAGTTATCGTCTTTGGCAAAAACTGTATCAAGGTGGCCAATAAGCAACAGTTTTGGGCCGTGTTCGCCGTAGTGGGCGACTAAGTGACCGGCGCGATTAAACTTGCTGCCATCAATCCATTCGGTCTTAAACCCCACCTGGTCAAAACGTTGTTTAAAGAAAAGGCCGACTTCTTTGACCCCTGCAAAGTTCATGGTGCCGCTGTTAATATTAACTACCTGCTCGAGTTCTTGAATTGCCAACGGAAGCTGTTGATTAATGTTTTCGACGATGCTTTTTTCAACGGGATCGAGAGCAAGGACTGGAAGTGATTTAACAAGCCAGAAAATAGCAAAAATAAGTGATATTTTATTCATGGGACGATTATTATTGAGTGGTTTTAAACAGGATATTAGATATCAGGCCTGAGAGGCAAGTTTAATGACGAATCAATGGATTATCGGTTAATGGATTATCGGCTGTCGGATTATCGTGCTATCCGCCTACCAATAAGCCATGGGCTCAATTGGCCCGCAATGTGGGTAATTATTTCCATTTAATATTACAGCCAATACTAGGTGTTTGCTGGGGATTAATCGGTGTACCGTTTAGCAAAGCATCAATGGCTTCTCGGATATCTTTACCGTTGACGGGTAGATTATTGCCCGGTCGCGAATCATCAAATTGTCCGCGGTAGACGCATTTAAGATCAGCATCGAACAAAAAAAGATCAGGGGTACAGGCAGCACCGTAAGCTTTTGCCGTGTCTTGCGACTCATCATAGAGATAAGGAAACCCAAACCCTAATTTTTCCGCCTTTGTTTTCATTTGGTCAGGACCGTCTTGCGGGTGAGTGTCGATATTATTGGCGCTAATAGCGACTATCGATAGACTGTTATTTGGGTAGTCTTTTGCAAGTTTAACGAGTTCATCTTCAATATGGATAACAAAAGGACAATGGTTGCACATAAAAATAATCAAGGTTCCGTTTAAACCTTTTAGTTGCGACAGTGACAACTCGGTTCCGCTGACGGTATCCGGAAGCGTAAAGTCAGGTGCAGTAGTTCCCAGTGGCATCATATTGGAGGGTGTGAGCGACATGTGAAAGTCTCTAATCAATTCATCGGATAACTGCATTATTGGGCAGGCTGTTCCATTATTCAACTTTTCGATTAAATAACTAATCCATTATTTATTGAATTATTTAGCGTATCTGTAAGTTAAGGGCTCCATGATTTATATTCCGAATGTTTGTTCTTTGGGTGGTGTCGCTTCACGCTTTTCCTTCTTATGCAATTAAACGTTATAATAAAAGCAAAAGAATCGACTGTCAGGATTTTAGGGAGAGAAAGGACAAATGCATATTCCGGTCAATAAAAGTGATTATTCAATAAATCGTTGGTTTACTTTGGCTTTGCTTTTTGTTGTGATGACGCTACAGATTGACATGGTTATGGCTCAATCTGGAGAAATTAGCGCACAACGCCGCGCTATTCAGTCGATTCTAAGTGAAGACACTCGTCTCGGCAGTCAGCGCAATAACGCCCCATTTGAGCGACCGATTCATCTGGCCGTTAGTCAATATGTCGATTCGCTCGAAAAATTAGATTATTCTGCGGCGCCCCCAGTCTTTCATTTCGCGTTCAAACAACATATTAACGCCTGGACATCGACAATTGAGTTGTTGAAAAATCATCAAAATGAGCGCGGCGAAATGCATGATGTTTTCAATCGCATTCATGCTATAGAACCGCGATTAAAACCCTTGGAGAAAGCAATCTGGGATACCTGGGCACCTGTTGCATCTATTGCAAAATTTTATCGAAGTGACACCGCGAGCAGCCAATTTGTATTTACTTCAAATCGTTCTGGAAACAGTGAAATTTATCGTGGCTCTCTCGATTCACGTCACTATGAAAACTTGACCGAGCATCCCGCTAGCGATAATTGGCCGGTTGTTTCACCTGACGGCAAGACACTAGTTTTTCAATCTCGTCGTGGAGGAAAATTCGATATTTTTTCGCTGACTTTGGCAAACCGAGAACTTGTTCAATTAACCGATCATGAGGCACACGATTATTTACCCAGTTTCAGCCCAGATGGCAGAACCATCTATTTTACTTCATGGCGTCATCAGGCTAATGAAAAAGCGCAAGCTCGATTCTATAAAATGAACTTTGATGGTCAAACTCAAGCACGCTGGACGACAACTGTCCCCGGCAATTCGACTGGCGTACATTGGCTTAACGATGGCAAGAGCGCGTTAACCTCGCTGTCTACGCCATCAGATTCCAATGAGTCAAGCGCTCAGATATTTCGCATCGATGATCAGGGCAAGAAAATTAAGGCGTTAACACAACTTGCGGGATACAACGCTGGCGCAACGCTCTCGCCTGGCGGCAATTTGATGGCGTTTTATTCTCAGACAGAAAAAGCGGCTACTATCGGAATCATGGATCTTTTAGAGCCAACGAAACCGATTCGATGGATAGTTTCTGAGGGATTTAACTGGCAACCGAAATTTAGCCTTGATGGTCAATGGCTCAGTTATAGCAAATCCCGCGACCCAGAGCATCAAGACCTCGATATTTTTGTCATCGAAGTTGCCAATCCGGTGGTTGAAATACCTTTAATCGACTCTCCTGCAAGAGACGCCGAGTTTAGTTGGATTAATTGATTGCTATTGTTTAATAAACCTGAATGCAAATCTGTCGTGTAGGCCATTAAATGAGCGCCAGGGTTTAGTGTGGTCATCGTTTCTATTTCTTAATGCATCACTTTTTGCGTCAAGCTTAAACCCTGCCTTAGCGAGTTCTTCGACCACAAAATTCTCGCCGATTCGGTGAAGTTGACGGTTTACAGAAGTGCCTGCATCAGCATCAGCGGCATTGTCGAGAATTATCAGCGCACCACCCGGTTTTAAATAGCGGTGAATGACTTGCAGGATTTCCTGCTGATCCATCCTCGGGTTAAGATAGAAATCATGCAAAGCAAAAAATATCACCGCGCCATCAAGAGAACCTTCTTTAACATTATTCTCTAAGAGCACTTCTGGCAATTGATAGAGTAGATGACGACGCAATGCGGTTACGTTGGCCAGCCGGTTATTGGCGATTCTCGATGAAGATAACGCTTGCGCATACACTCTGCCGTTGTCGCCGACTAACCGTGCTAATAACTCGGTTGTGTGACCTGCGCCTGCTCCTAATTCGAGTACTTTGTCTCCGGGTTTGATTTGGGTGAATGGCAATATTTTTTCTGGCATTCGGGTTTTATCTTTCAAGAGATCTTGTGCCGGTCGCTCCGGGTGATTAATCGCCTGGGAATAGACACTTTTGTCAGCCGGGGATTCAAATGCGTTAATTCCATTTATTTGCAATAACAGCGCGAAAATACTGAGAATCGTTTTGCTAGCCATTCGATAAGTTGTCATATTATTGTCCATAGTTGTCAGTACTTTGAGGGGCCAGACGAATACCTTGCCTGTTCAGTAGAACCGGTTCGCCATATCCGAAGTTTTTCAGGCGTTCCAGTTGCGTTCTTGCATCGCCAGCAACGACATAAATAAATTGTTTTTCGTTGGCGTATTTACGAAAGATTGAGCGAACTTCTTCAACCGTTAAATCGTTGAGAATTTGTTGTTGTTTTTCTAAAAAATTCGGTTCGAGTTCAAATTCACTAACCTGCTCGAGTAGGAGAACTAATTCATCCAGGGTTTCATAGTGCCGCGCATTGCGTTTGGTGAACACGTTTTTTGTTTTGGCCAGATCCGCTTCGGTATAGGTTTCATCATAATTGCTGATGATATCTTTAAAAAGATGTAACGACTCTAACGTGACATTGGAGCGTACTTGTGAATAGGCAATAAACGGGGCTTTGTATAGACCTTCTAAAATCTGCGAATAAGCGCCATATGTGTAGCCTTTATCTAACCTTAGAGATTGAAAAAGTCGTGAGCTACTGCCATTACCGAGACGGTTCTGGGCAAAATCTAGCGTGAAATAGTCGCTGTGTGTGCGATGAAGTGCCGGTTTCCCTGCGATGATTACCGATTGTTTAGCGCCTGGAATATCAACAAAAAATACTTTCGGCTTTGTCACAGGATCTGGGGATTCGTAACGTGGAAAATCCACCCTGTCTCCTTGCCAAGCATGCGTCAATTTTTGAATGCTGTGCAAAATTTCATCCTGACTGATATCGCCGACAACATGAAGCGCGCTGATTTGCGGTGAAAAATTGCGCGAATAAAAAGCCTTTATTTGATTCAGTGTTAATTTTGATACCGTTTGCGGTGTTCCGAGCAGGGGGAGACCTGCGCGGTGATTAGCCCCGTATGCCTGACGGTAAAAAGCGTTACTAGCAACGGAAACAGGGTTGGCTTCATTCTGTCTAATCAAGTTAATCTGACGAGTTTTTAATCGTTCAAATTCTTTTGCGTCCCATCTGGGTTCTAGGAGCATTTCTGCAACCAGATTAATGGTTTCATCAAAGTTCCGCTTTAGGGTACTGCCATTGACATATACACCGGTATTATCCGCAGTAAATTTAAGCCGTACCCCTAATTGACCTAACGCGTCTTCAAGCTCGGTTGGCGTGCGCTTGTGAGTGCCTTCGTTTAAGCTGGCTGCCAATAAAGTCGCTACGCCCAATTGGTCATTTCGTTCTAGCCAGGCTCCGCCATTAATTCTCAGGCTGAAGTTAACCAGAGGTAATTCTCGGCGCTCAATATTTAATATTTTTAGCCCGTTGCTCGCTTGGAATGTGTTGATTTCAGGTGACTTAAGCGGTGGTAGATTACCGAGCGGTGGCTCACTGCGGTCGAAGCGCGTGGGCGTTTTTTGATAGCTATTACTGATGCGTCCTTCAAACTGATTTTGGTCAGTAGGAACAATTGGTTCTTCAAAAACTTGCGCTTTAGTTGAGCCTTCTACAATCAACTCCGGCTGAGAGCGCGGGACGAAACTGGTTAGCACAAAATTCTTTTGTTGAATATATTTGGCATAGACGCGAGTGATATCTTTGACGGTGACACCTTTAATATTGGCGATGTCCTGACTAATAAAGCTGGGGCTGCCAGCATATTCCTGATACGTTCCGAGTTGAAATGCCTTATCCAAGACACTCGAAATATCGTTATAAAAATCGGTCTCCTGACGAATTTTGAGTTTTTCTAAATCGGCATTACGAATTGTCGATTGCTCAAATACGCGAAAGGCTTTGAAAATCGCTTTTTCAACGTCGTCCAGGTCGGTATTAGCGTTTGCGCGAACGCGGATCGTAAAAGTACCGGCGATTTCACTGGAGTGCTGTTGCGCATATACCTCTGGCGCAAGTTTTTGTTGTTCGACCAGCGTTCGATAAAGTGGCGCAGTTTTACCACGCGACAAAATCTCAGCCAGCGCAGTTAAAGCATAGGAGTCGCGATGATAGGATTCGACTGTTGGAAAAGTCATGCGAAGTTCTGGCACTTTTGCAAATGCATCAAGGTGGTAGCGCTTTTTAGTAGATTGTAAGGCGACCGGCTGCGGCGCCAGGTCGCGTACGGGGCGTGAAGGACTTATTTCTCCAAACCATTTTTCCACCAGAGCGCGAGTTTGGTCAATTTCAATATCACCGGCAATAACCAGCGTCGCGTTTGCTGGGCCATAATAACGCCGATAAAACGCCTTGACATCTTCAAGCGTCGCGGCCTGGAGGTCGGCTAATTCACCGATAACGGTCCAGTGATAAGGGTGGCCTTCTGGATAGAGGTTTTTTCGAATCACACTCTGGGTATGGCCGTAGGCTCGATTATCGACGCGCTGTCGTTTTTCGTTTTTAACGACCTGTTTCTCTCTTTCGAGTGCTTCTTGAGAAACCGTATTTATCATAAACCCTAATCTATCCGAGTCTATCCACATTAATTTTTCGAGCGCGTCTTTGGGGACAACTTCATAATAAATCGTTCCGTCAGACCAGGTGCCACCGTTACGGGAACCGCCTAATTCCTCAATCATTCTTCGATTCGCGCCTTGCGGGACATTTTCAGAGTCATTGAATGCCATATGCTCAAAAAAATGCGCGAACCCGGTTCGACCCGGTTTTTCGCGGTTTGAGCCGACGTGCACAATGGTAGTAATCGCGACAATCGGATCTGATTTATCTTGATGTAATATGACGGTTAAGCCATTGGCTAACCGATAACGTTCGAATGGAATGGAAAATATCGCGTCGTTCGCCTTATCCGATTTTTGACTGGGATAGGTTTGGCACCCAAACAAAAAAAGGCTGAATAGCAAAATGGCCAGATAATTACGCATAGGGAGTCGTCGTTTGATCGTCCTGTCTTAGTCTGTTGATATTTTGAATGATCGCATTTCAATTAATTCAGTCGCTTATTTCATTCTAGAAACTGACTATTGTTGCGTCAAATTTTGGCGTCCTGATTATGGAAACATTATGTTAATCGCGCAGCACTGTTTATGATTATAAAAAAACAAAAAGCCGACTAAAAAGCCGGCCTTCTGAAGAGATAAATCGTTTAACTCATTTTAGTCATTACAGCATTTCGAGTACCGAGACAAACACGCCCGTTAACACCAGACTGCTGATAATTACGCCGCGGACGCTCGCAATGGGACCTTGCTTACCGACTATCGCATTGATTTCTAAAGCGACGGCGATTGCCAAAGAAACCCATAAGGCGTTGCCCATCTCCATTTTGGTGTAACCCATAAAATGAGGGCCCGCTAGCATACAAAAAGCCATTGGCGCAGAGAATAAGGTATTCGTTCGCGATGCGAGAAGGGCTTTTGCACCTGCGGCGGCTGCATCCCCTTCGACCATGCCTAGTGCAATTTTCTGATTAGGCCAGATGATCAACCAGACATTTAAGAACATAAAGGTACCGAGCAATGCGCCGAGTAGAATGTAGGTATTAAGGACGTTGGTTTTGTGTAATCCATAGAGAAGCACTAATCCGGTAATAAATGTAAACATGGCGCCCCAGCGAAACCACCAAAGCGCGTTTGGTGCCAGTTTTGCTTTGGCATCTGCCAGGCCTTCCGGCGATGCGGCTTTGAAATAGCCGCCTTGGATAAAGTTAAAGTAATAAAGTAATCCTATCCAGGTGACACCAAACAGTAAATGTCCCCATCTCGCTAACATGTTGACGATAATTTCTATTTCCATTTCCTGTTCCTCTTTATGTAATTATTGGTTTTGTTGGCCTGGTTCATTGTGAACCAATAGATAATTTGTGGACTACCGTGACTTGCGGATTTAAACGTCAAACCCAGGTACTCAGCAGACCTAAGGGGCTCTTATCGATAGTTTTAACGCGTTATGAGATATGCGACTCATTTATGCGTATAGTTATTTGAGCCTTCGATTATGACTATATCGGATTTTTACATTTTTTGCGAATAAGTCGCTCGAGGATAAGCGCGTTTTCTATCTACCATGAGTGAGAACTATGCTGATCACGCGAGCGGACGAATTAGGGGCCTGGGGCGTAAACAATCGACGGACGATGAATCTGTTTTCCTAAAAAGTAAGCGATTAACATTCCGACCAGACATATTCCGGTGAGCATAATGAAATAATGGTGAAATCCGGTTAAACCCGGGTTGGCGTCTAGAATTCTCCCAGCGATTGATGCAAAGAAAATATCAGGCGTGTAACCGACTAATGAAATTAATCCAACCGCCGTTCCAGTCATATTCGCTTTCAGTTTTGACTCTTCCAGCAAGGTAAAATAAATACCTCGCAAGGCGTACATCGCAAAAAATGTTACCAGGAGATTGCCAAGTATTATCTGCGTACCGACCTGTTCTGGTGATATTATGCCGAGTATTAAAAATGTGGCAGCGGCAATTCCAAAAAATGTTGAAACTAATTTACTCGACATCCAGCGATCAGCAATCAGCCCAGCAATGACTGCTGCGATAGGACGGGTATAACTACCCAAGGTCGTGAATTCGGCGGCTTCAACCTGGTCCATTCCAAGAATTTCAACGGCGTAAATTCCATAATTATCGAGTGACTTATAACCACAGTAGGCGGCGATGATAATGCCACCTTGCATCCAGACTGTCGAGTTTTTGGCCACCTGTATAACATCGCGTCCTATCCGCTCTCTTGAACTAATAGCGCTCGTATTGGCGCCGGGTACAATAATCCAGATTACAATAGCGGCTGACAGAGTTGCCAAGCTGTAGAACAAGATCACGGATTGTAAGGCCTGTTTTTGAAGAGTGGCATTGTTCAATTGATCGGCGAGAACGGACGCAAAAGTAAACACCGCAATACTCGCCGCGATACTGGCCATCAGTCCACGCCCGCCGTCTAATACTCCAAATGCGACGCCTTGAGAATTTTGTCCGCCCCATTCACGAGTCGCTTTAATCATGGCGGCCCAGAATAGCAAGATTGTCGTTAAGCCAAAATAACCGAATATTGCGTAAAGGCCCGTTAAAGAGGGGATGGTATAAAGATAAAAACCGCCGAGCGATGTGGATAGTAGAGATGTTGCCATTAACTTCCGCGCCGAGAAATGATCGGCAATTGCGCCACCTGGAAAATAGGCGAGCATCGCGATTACGCCGTAGACGGCAAACACATCACCGAGCTGCGTATTGGTGAGTTGAAAGACCTCAAGAAAGGTCGGGCGAAAAAAACGCGCAATGTGAAACGGCAAACTGAAAATAATTTCGCCGGCAAAGATTAACGCGAGCAACACCAGGTAACTTTTAAATGAACGAGATGATATAGCCATGACTCTTGAAAGTTATTGATGGCTGACATCATTACATAGTCGAGCAGTGAGGTAAAGCCAGGTCGTGTGACACCGGTTTTATTCGTTTCAATTTAGTTTAGTTGGGACATATGGTCTAAACTGATGATAATCGGTCCGTTAATTGTTAGTTTGACTAAACTCATTCGCTCCACCTTTAACTGCGCTGGAAAGTGATGTTTTAACCCAAGGATAACAATGCCATCATAATAGCGAGCCTGACACTTTTTTGACTAGCACATTATAAGCTGGACCTTAGGTATTAATCTCGATACGTTTTACATTTTCTCTAACCATTTCTGTCCGAGGGATTTCTAGTTTTAAAACGCCATTTTCCAGTTTTGCTGCGATCTCATCCTTATTTGCATCACCGGGCAAGTTTAATCTGCGCTGAAACGCGCCATAACTTCTTTCCATACGATAGAATTGTTTATCGTTTTGTTCGTGTTTCTCCTCTCTTTCTCCTCGTATCACTAAGTTATCGCCTTCCAATTCGATAGATAAATCCGCTTGATTTATGCCGGGCACATCGAGGGAAATTTGATAGCTTTGACTGTCGCCGGAAATATCAATGTTGGGACGAGCGTAGGGGCTAAGAGGTTTATCAAATGCATTTATCCACGCGTCGCTATGCGATCCGCTCGCCAGGCCAAAGGCGCTAAAAATTTCTTCGAAAGCACGCTCCATTTCCTGATGTAGTCGTATTAGCGGGTTGCTATGTGAAATGGGTACCGCCGAGAGCTTCGAGTCTTTCTTTGTTACCGGTATTTGCATATTTGAGGACGAATTTTGGTCTTCGTCTTTAAACCAATTCCAGGGATTCAGTTTAGCCAAGTTCATCGTACACCTCCCGTAATCATCAATAATGGGTGAACCTAAATCGATTTTTGAAAGTCACTCGCTAAAGCGCGTAATTAAGGTGTTAGGGGCTGCCGCTAGGGCAGCCCCTGATTTCATCAAGCGGCTTTGTTATCTTTTGCTTTGTCCGAGTTTTTGGAACTATGCTCGATAACTTTAGATGCCTGATTGATGGCGATTGACTTAGGTTTCATCGCTTCAGGAATTTCTCTAATCAAACTGATTGTGAGCAAACCATTGTTAAGTTCGGCGCTGGTTACTTCAACATAATCGGCCAGGTTAAACTTTCGCTCAAACGCGCGATTAGCAATTCCCTGATAAATATATTTGTGTTCGACGTCACCGGGTTTTTTACCGCTGACGGTCAGCACGCCATTTTCAACCTGAATATCGAGCTCACTTCGTTCAAATCCGGCTACGGCTAAAGTAATGGCGTAGCGGTCTTCACCGAATAACTCAATATTATATGGGGGGTATGAAGGTGTAACGGTATCGGTTTTCAGCGCCGAATCAATCAGCGATGCGAGTCGGTCAAAACCAACACTGCTACGATAAAGAGGGGCTAAATCAATTGAGTTCATAATATATCCTCCAAAGAAGCAACATACAATAAAGTCAAAAGTCCCGATGACAAGCCATACTGGCCTTGCCATCGGTATGTATTAATCTAGGGTCTATCGATAAAATTTCAAGCCTCAGGAGTAAAAAATTACCGCTTAGCTATCTTTATCAACGCTCAAATTTTCCCTCAATTGGTTGCTGGCGACTGGTTCCTCACTCTCTTTTGAATCGCTATTTTCCGTCGCCTTTAAATCATTGAACGTCACTTCAGCAACACGCTGGTATTCGAATTGACTCAATTTGAAGATCGGTTCAAAGTCAGTGCGTTTGGCAAAATAATTTTGTCCATCTTTAAAAAATTGATACTGCCATCGATTATCTCCTTCGACCTCAATGTTTATCGCAGTATTCTTGTCAATGACGGGTGGCTCTGCGGCGATATCCATAATTTGAAGCGTGCTTAAGGCCGACGTTAATTGTTCGACCGATGCGCTGTTTGGCGTCATAGCTTCTTCAGTATCACTGACTAGCTGCCAATAATCATCAACTTTAACAACGGTGAAATCATTGTGTGCGATCTTGTTGATATTTGTCGCCGCCAACAGTGATTTGTCCATCCAGTCGGCTCGTTTCAATGGGAAGTCGTAAGTGTTCAGATTTTGCGCGTAAACCGCCTGTTCTCCTGCGCGTCTTAAGTGTACCTTTTTAAATCCCGGAGAACTGCCTAGATATAATTCTCCAGCGAACTTGTCTCCCTGATACAATTGGATTTTACGCTGAAAATTATCATCTGAAACTTCAAATCGTTGATGGCTTGAAGACGTCGTAGCTACGGGCCATGAGGTTTTTAAGCCCACGATTTTGGCGAGAATGTCTTCTACCTTTATTGAGTTGGCTGGCAGATGATTTTCCTCAGGTAATACCCATTGTTTGTCTTCGCGCTGCAACGTTAGTGAATTTTGCTCGTCTGAGATCACGAGCCGGTCGATATTGCTACTGTCAACAACAATCAACGGTTCAACGCTAAAGTCACTTCCTCTAGACTGGGCATAGGCCCAAATTCCTGCGGCAACAACTAATTGGGCAATTAGCAGGCCGGTCAGTTTTATACGTAATTGGTTCATCAATAGCCTCCTTTATTGAGATAGCCAGGCTAAATACCGGCGTTGCTTGAGTAGGCGTTGGCGACGTTCGAAAAGCGCGATACAAATGATCAATAGAGCCGCCAATCCATAATTCAAATATTCCCAAAACATCTGACTGTTTTGTACCATTGGGGGCAGAGTACGATTGAAGTGTCCACGCGAGCGAATGCTGAGTAAGCCGGCATCTTCCAGTGACCAGTCCACACTATTCGCGATAAGCTGAAGTGTGTTCAGGTATTCCGTCTGTTGCGCACTCGCTAACATACTAACAACCTGATCACGTAAAAAGTCATTTGAGCTAAACAGAATAATACGAGCTGACTCAGGCGAACGGTCTATCACACTACCGATTTGCAATTGAGTGTCTTCTTGTGACTCCTCTTTTGACTCCGCTGGCGATTCTGATGGGCTATTTTCCGTTTTATTGAATGCATTTTCGTTTGGAGTGTCTTCAGAATCTTTTTTCTCGGATTCGAGCAGTGGTGAGTGCTTACCTGCGAAATAAGACGTAAATTGTCCTTGAGAAATAATCCCCAATAAGCGCGATTTCTGCTCACCTTCAGGCGAAAACGCGCTAATCCCCTGGGCAGTTATTTTAGGCATGACATTGGTATCACTTGATAACCAAGCGTTGTCAGAAGTGCGCAGCAATTCAGTGACCTGGCGTTCTCTTTGTTTATCGAGGTCGATGTTGATAGGAGATGCCCAAGTTAAGGTTGCTTGCGGTAACTCTGACGTGATCAGGTTATCTTGACTGAATCCATCACTACGTACATCAACAAAATAAGGGTAGTCAAGCATACGGACTTCTCGTAATTGGAATCCGCTGACTTGGCGAGTTACCGGGACAGGGAAGGCCGAATTTTGTGAATCGAGAATGAGCTTTTCTTCAATCTCGATGCCATGATGAGCTAACCAATTTTCCAACCCACTTGTGATTTTTTGTAGGTTTAGATTACCTCCTGCGAAATTTGCACCGTAAGGGGAAGTTGCCGCTATCACGGTTCCACCTTTCATCAAAAACTGATCGATGGCGAACAGGGCTTTGTCGGAGAGATTTTTAGGGGCGACGAGTAACAAAATATCCGCATCGCCTGAAACAACGCCATCGGATAGATCTTCGTTAACAACGTTCAACTCCGCGCCTAAGAAAGATTCCAACTGGCTGAATCGTGGGGTAGAGTCAAAGCGCTGATATTGAGAATAAGCAGGCAAGTCGCTTTTGGGTGCGACAATAGCCACGGTTTTGGTGAATCCCGAAGCAAAGCGTTTAATACCCGCTTCCAGATTGCGTTTGAACTCATCCTTGGACAGATCGCCGAGTGGAATTTGAACAACCAGATCACCAGCCGCGAGCGTCATATAAAAATAGAATGTCTCGTCGCTGAACAGGTTTGTCGCCATGGGATTAAAGCCGTAATCTGCGGCGATTTGTTGACCGATTTCTCCGTTATTGGCGTCGGGGTCGAACATAGCCACCGACAATCGGCCGGCTGACTGCGCTTCGAATTCTTGGAGAACCGATTGCAGCTCCGCCTTAAAGTTAACCAATTGCTCGGGCAGTTTTTCCTCGTTGGAAATATAACCAGTAAAAGCGAGATCCTGTTTCACCGTATCAAACAAATTACCACTTGCCTGATAAGCCTGCAGAACGCGTTTTATGGAACGCGTCAGATCGTGTTCAGGGTTGCGGAGTTGGACCTGGATGTCGGATTCACTGCGAGATTGCACTTCAATCAAATCTCGAAATCCAAGAACCTGATGCTCGTCGCCATATTGAACGAGAATATTAAAATAGGAGCTGACGATCGATGACTGATATCTATCGGCGACCTGAAAAGGAACGGGACGAATACCATATTTCTGGTTGGCTTCCTGTTCGATTTCTGGTTCTTGAATGGGATCAATAAACTCGACACGAACCTTGCCGTTGGCGACAATTTCATACTCGCGAATCAGGTCACGCATTTGCGGTACGAGCGGCGCCAGTAGTGGGTGAGTCTTACCACTAAAATAGCCGCGGATTAATAATGGTTCCTGCAGCTGACCGAGGTAGTCGATTGTCGCATCTGAAATCGAATATTGATTTCCTTGTGTAGCATCGACGCGTAATGAATTTAACTGACCCAACCACAAATTTGCGCCTAAAGCATTCGCAACGACCAGTAAAGTGACTATTTGCCATTGTCGATGATGGGATTGACCGCTTTCGCTTACCCACCGTTCTTTTTCTAGTTGATAAGTATTAAGTGCCAGAAAAACTAACACGATGCTGGCATAATAATAGAGATCACGAAAATCCAACACGCCACGGGTGATGGCGTCAAAACGGGAGCCTGTACCGAACAAACGTAACCATTCTGCTGCCTCATTGCCAAAGAAGGTTGTAATTGTGCTCGTTCCCAGCATATAAAAAAGACCGCATAAAACCGAAGCGCTGATTAAACTGACAATTTGATTGTCGCTGCGCGCAGACACAAATAATCCGATGCTTAAGTAAGCGGCACCCATTAATATTGTGGCCAGATAACCCGCCCAAACAGGCCCCCAGTCTAACTCGCCAATTATCGAGACGGTGAGTGGTAACGGAAGCGTGACCGCCAGCGCGATGAGCAATAATAATAAGCAACCAAGGAATTTACCGACAACAAAATGCCATAGCGGAACTGGTTGCGTTAACACGTGTTCCAGCGTTCCGCTTCGGCGCTCTTCGCTCCACAACCGCATGGATAATGTGGCGCACAGGAATATTAATAAAACCGGCATCCACTCAAAAAGGGGTCTTACATCGGCAATATTGCGTGCAAAAAATGCCTCACCCCAGAAAAAGACAAACAAAGTAATTGCCGCAAATGTGGCCAAAAATACATAAGCAATTGGCGAGGCGAAGAACAAGGTGATCTCTTTAAACGCGACTCGCCAGACGGTGGTTCTAGCTTGAATATCAGGCTGCATGGCTCACCTCCTGCTGCGAATGTTTGTGGAACTGGCTATCGTTAACTTCGCGAAATAGCGTTTCCAGATCGCGATGCTCTGGTGTCAATCGAAATATTTGATGACCGGCCTGAAAAATTTGTTGGCCGAGCGCCGCGCTAATGTTTTTTACCGCCGCATCAGCATTGAGCGAAAAACGGTACGAATAGGAATCTATATCGCTGACGTCGTTTTTGTCATCGTTAATGGCCGAAATCAGCGTAATGTCAGTGACGCCATCGGTCGATTTTAAAGCAGAAATTTCTGCTTGCGACATTGAGGTATCAATCACTAAGTGGTTAGTCCGCTTTAAATCTTCCAATTTTGCATCAACGACTAATTCCCCAGCTCGTAACATCAGCACGCGATGACAAATGGCTTCAACCTCCTGCATGATATGAGTGGATAAAATGACGGTGGCGTGTTGAGCGATTTGGCAGATCAACTCACGCATATGTTGTGTTTGTTCGGGGTCGAGTCCGTTGGTTGGCTCGTCAAGTATCAGTAGTTTTGGTTGGCCCAAGATTGCCTGGGCTACACCTACACGTTGTTTGAAACCGCGTGACAAGGTGCCTATGGGGGTGCTCAACTTTTCAACGATTTCCGTTGCCGTAACGGCTCGCTTTATTTCGGCGCGTTTGTCGTTGTCCTGCAGCCCTTTGAGGTCGGCGGCATAATCGAGATAGTCTGCGACTGTCATCTCCGGATAGATCGGCAAATTTTCAGGCAGGTAGCCTAAACCTAATTGAATTTTTTTTGGGGCGTCTGCGAGACTAACGCCATCGACTTTTACTGACCCTTTATTGGGTTCCAAGAAACCACTAATCATTTTCATGATTGTGGTTTTTCCCGCGCCATTATGGCCAAGTAAGCCGACTATCTCACCCTTGCCGATCGAAAAGCTGACGCCGTCGACAGCTTTAAATTCGCCATATTTTCGAGTTAATTGGTTGACCTCGAGCATCGAATTCTCCTGCTTGTAAAGCGTTATTTGTTATTGATTTTGACACTTTGCAATTCGACGAATGAGCGCTGGCCGGAAAAGGTGGCAGGGAGTTTCCGCTGGAATAAGAATGGGTTTATCCTTCGAAAATACATTGCTCGCTCTCCTCAGTTGCCGGGGAACATTCCCGTTCTACAAAGCGTTTTTACGAATGACGAGGAATCTTATGGGGATTGGATGATAAATTTCAAGGGAACAATGCAAAAAATTCGAACACTCTGTTTAGCGTTTACGGGCTAACTATTGGAAATGAATCTTGATTAGCCATCTCCGTAATTCTTTAGCGATTTGGATAACGACAGGGTGTTGTCGTTAGACCAAATGAGCAGCGCTCCATTGGCCGCTGCTTATTTGGTAGGCTATCAGGTTATGCTATTGCCATTGTCGATTAAAGAGGCGACTTCCTATTTGGATTGAGCCAGGTTGGTTGTTAGTTGAGCAGATGAGGTTGAGTTGTTTGTTGGTTGCCATTGGGTATCGCTCTGTTTGGCTTTCGATATGATAAAAGCACCAAGAATAGCTGACATAAACGACCCTAATAGAACGCCTACTTTAACACTCTCTTGCAGATGCATACCCTGATGTTCAAACGCCAGGGTACCGATGAACAAACTCATGGTAAATCCGATACCACACAGGAGTGAAACGCCGTACAATTGTGTCCAGTTAGTACCTTCGGGTAAAGTGGCCAAGCGAAGTTTAACCGCCATCCAGCAGGCACCAAAAATCCCCACTTGTTTGCCGACAAACAATCCTAAAGCGATTCCCAATGTTACCGAGTTGAAAATTGAGTCTACGGTGGCGTGAATAAAATTGACGCCGGCATTGGCAAACGCGAATAAAGGAAGAATGAAAAATGCAGTCCAGGGATGCAACGAATGCTCGATCGATTCTAGCATAGATTCTTGGCGACCGTCGGGTTTACTCATGGGAATAAACCAGGCAATGAGAAAACCCGCTAGCGTCGCATGTACTCCAGATTTTAATACAGCAGCCCATACTACTAGACCTATTAATAAGTAAGCCGCGCGAGCTTGTACGTTGAACATATTGAGTAAAAATAGTGCGAGGATGCCAACTGAAGCGACAATCATCGATATCATTGAAAGGTCTTGCGAGTAAAAAACGGCAATTATGATAACCGCTGCAATATCGTCAAAAATAGCAACAGCTAGCAAGAATAATTTTAATGAGAGCGGAAGGTGTTTTCCGAATATTACAAAAACGCCGAGTGCAAATGCGATATCTGTCGCGGATGGAATTGCCCAGCCGTTCATCGCAATAGCGTTGTCACTGTTGAGCCAAATATAAACCATCGCAGGTACGGCTATGCCAGCTATCGCGGCAATAAGTGGCAATACAACGCTTCTTAAATCTGAGAGGTTGCCGCTGATCACTTCGCGTTTAATTTCCAGTCCTACAAGAAAGAAAAATAGGGCCATCAGACCATCATTCACCCACAGCAATAAGGGTTTGTTAATAACGAATGCACCTAACTGGACAACGACAGGTAGCTCTAGAAACGAGTTGTACCACTGATTCGCGGGTGAATTGGCAATAATGAGCGCTAGAATCGAAGCGGTTAATAATAACAGCCCACTTGATGCTTCACTGCGAAATAGATACTTTACTTGATCAACCACCGAGATACTCCTGTCGTGTTTTTGTTATTCACCCAATTGGGTACATTTAATCGTTTGCAAATATGGAATGATGCCAAAGGAAATTTCGTATCAGAAAAATCTGATTTAGGACTAACTGGTTTTTTCGCACGGAAAGTTCCTCGAAAGCGCCCGATATACGGCAATAAGCGCAGTTGCATCTTGGTGGTTCGATTGACTGATTTCATTAGTAACATTAGTTACGACATCGTGTAGAGATGGATCATCGCCAAGACAAAATTGTTTGGTGTAGAGTGGTTCCTGTTGTTTAATTCGATTGCCAATGCGAGTTTTTATGGCTCTTTTGACAAAACTATTCGTCGCGTCATCGGTCTCTTGTAAACGGTGGCTGCTTTGTTTGATGGCAAGAATTCCGTCTATAAATCCTTTAATGTAGCGAGCGCATTGAATACTTTGGTCATTCGAATCATTGTCTTGGTAGGTTTTACATAAATTAGACAATTCTTGTGCACTCATGGGGGCCAGACTGTAGGCCTTTGGAGTGAGGGCAAAAAACAATCCTGTCGCAGTGCAGATGAATAAAAATTTAGTCAGTGTATTCATTAATTCTTCCTCCGAAATAGAAAGGGGAAACGCAACGTATTAACAATATCTGTTAGTACTATTGCGTCGTTCTGGAAATTAATATGGCACGAATTTGATATTTATAATAATATATTTGATTGGAAGTATGTATTTATGATTGTATATATGTTGTGTTTTGACTATTTATGGGAATAAAACGATGTCTATCCCGCTTTCCAGATTCCATGCGCGCCTTGGAACTTTTAGACAGCTCGAAATTTTTATTAAATTTGCAGAAACGGGCAGTATTAGCCAAACAGCTAATGAGCTGCATTTAGCGCAACCGTCAGTGTCAATTCAACTCAAGAAATTAGCTGATAATCTTGATGTTGCCCTAATCGAGCAGGTTGGTAGAAAGCTCTATCTGACGGAAGCGGGTAGAGAACTCTACAAAAGCTCGTTGGAGATTTTTGATACCGTCAGTCGCTTGGAGAGTCGTCTTGCAAGTTTGTCTGGATTGCAAGCGGGGCATCTAAATTTATCCGTGGTAACAACGGCAAAGTACTTTTTTCCACATTTATTAGGTCCTTTTTGCGAAAAATATCCAAATATTGAAGTTTCATTTAATATTGGAAATCGCGGTGACATGATTAATCGTTTACGCGACAATAAAGATGATTTTTACGTTTTTAGTCATCCGCCTGAAGACATTGACGTTGAGAAGTTTGAGTTTGTTAATAATCCACTCGTCGTTGTAGCGCCGGCCGACCATCCTTTAGCAAAGCGGAAAAGCATTCAATTCGCTTCGTTAAAAAACGAACCATTTATTATGCGAGAGGCTGGTTCGGGTACGCGTTTTGCCGTCGAAAAATATTTGCGTCAGTCAGGCAATACGGTCAATGAAAAATTGACCATCGAGAGTAACGAGGCGATTAAGCATTCCGTTATGTCCAAGTTGGGCATATCTATCCTGTCTGTTCATACCTTATCTCAGGCAACCACTGCAAATTTTAAAATTTTAAATGTGAAAGGATTTCCTTTGCGTCACCACTGGTATGTTGTCTATTTAAAAAACAAACAGTTATCGGACGTAGCCCGAACTTTTCTAGAGTTTCTTCAATTAGAAGGTGCCGATATTGCCGCCGAGCAGTTGGAAAACTCAGTTGCGAAAGGTTATGTAAAGGGCCACTAAAATCAGATTCCTGCTTTATCAATATGTCTAATGTATAGATATAAATAAATACTGTGGCTTAATAACATATATTATTCTCTATAATAAGTTTCTGGCAAAATTCCGCTATCAAAGTAAATTCAATTCGTAGGGGAAATTTTGTGAAGGCTAATCGAAAATTTTTATTTTGTCTTTTTACCACCCTCACTTTAATCACGCTCGGTGTACTGACATCGCCAGACAATGCTTACCATTGGGCTTTTTATGTCATCGGTATTTTGTTGTTGGTAATGTCTTATTCCCAATTACCTGAGCGCAGATTACCGCTTTTGCTGAGTGGAAACAAAGTCTCATCTGAGCAGCGCCGAATCCAGAACTCAATTCGAGGTTAATCATGCAGCTGGATATTATTATTCTGTTTTTTGTTTTAGGCTTTGTCGCTAAGCTCATTGGGTCAGGGCTAAAAATGCCTGCAGGTCTTAATCAAGGGATCAGCATCTTTCTGATGTTAGCGATAGGCTTAAAGGGTGGTTTTGCATTGGCTGAAAATCTCTCAACAGATATTCTATTTAAAGCCAGTCTATTCCTATTACTTGGGTTGATTTTGCCGTTATTGGTTTTTCCAATTCTAAAATGGATTGGAGAATTCAATCAGGGTGACGCGGCAGCAATCGCTGCGCACTACGGTTCTGTAAGTATCGGAACTTATGCTGTTGCGGTAGCGTTATTGGAATCACAGCAGGTTGCCTATGAAAGCTACTTTCCGCTCTTTGTAGTGGTGTTAGAGTTTCCGGCGATGTTTGTCGCCGTCTACCTGGCAAATAAGGAACGACAAACCATCCCGTTTAAATTCTGGCTCCAACATATTCTCAAGAATGAAAGTATCGTGTTGCTTTTTGGCGGACTAATTATCGGGCTTATTGCTAACGCACAAGCGAGTAAACTCATGCCGCTGTTTAATGATTTGTTTACTGGTGTTTTGGCTTTGTTCTTACTTGCTATGGGGCTGGAGGCCGCAGCAAAAATTAAGCTTTTGAAACGAGACAGTGCTTTTCTGCTTGCGTTAGGCACGATGGCGCCGCTCGTTAATGGTCTGGTAGGAGGCGTTTTTGCCACGATTATCGGACTAAGCACCGGCGGAATATTTCTGACTATTGTGCTCAGCGCCAGTGCATCATATATCGCAGTACCGATCGCAATGCGTAGTCTGATTCCTGAAGCGAATCATTCGTATGGAATGACCATGTCTTTGGGTATTACTTTTCCGTTCAATATTCTGGCAGGTATGCCTGTTTATTGGTTGTTTGCGCTCTGGTTGAGCCGTACTTTTATTTGAGGAGTCTACAATGAAAATCGCGCCAAGCGTTAGCATTATCATGGGTTCGCAATCGGATTGGCGCACTATGATAAACGCAACAAAAGTTTTGCAGCAATTGGAAATTAATTTTGAGACCAAAGTCGTATCTGCGCATCGAACGCCAGAGCGGCTAGTCTCGTTTGCTAAAGAAGCAGAAACTAGAGATATTAAAGTGATTATCGCTGGTGCGGGTGGGGCCGCTCATCTTCCAGGAATGACCGCGGCATTGACCCATATTCCTGTGATTGCCGTACCGGTTGAAAGTAAATCATTAAAAGGTATTGACAGTCTGTTATCAATCGTACAAATGCCGAAAGGTGTTTGTGTATCGACTCAGGCAATTGGTGAACCTGGCGCGTTTAACGCCGGATTAATGGCTGCCCAAATTCTGGCTGTTAGTGATAGCGAAATTCGTCAACGGTTAATTAACTGGAGAACTGAGCAAACCAATAAAGTACCTACGGAGGTCGAATGAAACATATTGTTATTCTTGGATGCGGACAACTCGCGAGAATGCTCGCTGTCGCCGGTGAAAAATTGGGGATCACTTTTACTTTTGTTGCGTTTGACAATGAGCCTACCGATTGTGTCGATAAGATGGGACAGATTATACATTGGCACAAAGGCATGTCAGTTGATGCCTTGCTTCAAGCAACTGGGGAGCCCGAGGTGGTAACTGTTGAACGAGAGAGCATTGATTCCAAACTTCTTTACGAACTGTCAATCAAATGCAGACTTTTACCTGGTCCAGAGGCGATAGCAACTTGCCAGCATCGTCTAAAAGAAAAGCTAGCTCTGGCGAAATTAAATATTTCGACAACGCCCTGGTTTCCTGTGTCCGATCGAGAAAGTCTATTTGAGGCGGTCAACTTGTTCGGATACCCGTTAGTGATAAAATGTTTCGAAAATGGTTATGACGGCAAAAATCAATGGCATATTGAGGACGCCAAGGCGTTGACGAAATTAATAACACGTCACACACCCAGAGACTGGCTGGTGGAACCTAAGATCGATTTTGTCACTGAAGCTTCCTTAATAGGTGTACGGTCCACCACGGGTGAAGTGAAGTTTTACCCCATCACCGAAAATCACCATGAAGCCGGAATATTGAAGCGTTCGATAGCCCCGCTAGATAATTTTTCTGACACTCAATTGTTAGCGCTGCAGGCTGACTTGAAAAAGTTGATGGATGCCTGGCAATATGTCGGCGTTATGACGATGGAGTTATTTATCACTCATGATGGCTATATGGTTAATGAGTTAGCGCCACGAGTGCACAATAGTGGCCACTGGACGCAGTCTGGCGGCGTGGCCAGTCAATTTGAAAACCATTTGAGAGCTATTTTAGGAATTCCACTGGGAGAAACTCAATCTTGTTATTATAGCGGTATGATTAATATACTCGGCCGTGATAACAGGCGAGTAAAATTAGGCGTGTCGGATGGAGAAATAAATCTTTATGGAAAACGACCAAGAGCAGGGCGAAAGTTAGGGCATGTGAATCTCGTTGATTCCAACCGAGAAAGTTTATTGAAACGAATGTCGTATGCCGAGCAAGAAATTTACAAACCAAATTTTACAACCCATTAGCTGATAATCTATCGGCGAAGATTAAATTTGGCACCTGATGGATTCAAAAATCAGGCAAAACGAGAAGCTTTTTAACGCTCACACTCATTTTGCCAAAAAGCGTCCACTTGAATGGCGACGTCTTCAATATTTTTACAAGGAGAAACGTTCCAGTGGAAAGGCATCAGGGACTGATAGTCCTTTCGTTTAAATCGTGGATCTACCAATACGACAATGCCGCGGTCATTTTCAGAGCGGATCACTCGCCCCGCGGTCTGCTTGACGCGGGTAAATCCTGGGAATTGATAGGCAAATTGAAATCCATTGAATCCTTGGTCCACATAATATTGCTCAATAAGCTTTTGTTCGGTTGAAGGTTGTGGCATACCTGTACCAATCACTATTGCGCCATCGAGGGCATCGCCAGCAAAATCGACACCCTCGCCAAATACACCGCCTAGAATGGCAAAACCGATGGTTGCTTGTGAGCCTTTAAAAAATTTGTCGAGAAATGTTTGGCGTTGCTGCTCATTACTGCTTCGTTGTTGGATGACCGTGAAATAGTGTGGGTAACTTTCATGAAACCATTCAAAGCATTGATTCATGTACTGATATGATGGAAAAAATACCAGGTATTTACCGGTTTTTTTCTCAAATATTTGATGGAATAACTGGCAGAGAGGTTGGATAGATTGTGCTCTGTGTTGCCAGCGCGTATCAATATAGTCGCAGCGAAGGGTTAACAGGTTGTCTGCTGGAAACACAGGCGGTAGGGAAAAAGCTTTTGATGTCGGCTGAAACCCAACTCGACTGAGATAAAAATCGAGAGGTGCCAAGGTGGCAGAGAAACCTACAATTGAGCGAGCGGACTGATATTTTTTGGCAAGAAAATGGGCCGCATCCAGACACATCAGACGCAAAACTTTATGGTTAGATTTTGTATCTGAGGATGGATCATCGCTTGCCAACGCAATGTGTGAATCATCAAAAAGTTCGCTAATAAATACAAAGCGGTAAACCGATTTTAACCAATCGGTAAATCCGGTCGGTTGATACCCGCCGAGATCGCTACCAAATCCGGTATTCACATCCGATGTGCTGACAATTTCCAATAATTGATCAATTGATTTTCTAATGGCCTTAAGTGACGCTATTGGATACAACTCTTCAGTCGCTAACCGGTTAATCGCTCGTGCTAAGGCGAGCACCTTATTTTTTAACGCTGGGCTGTCGCTCAACTGCTTGCTAATCTGACGAGTATCTTTGGCTGACAGAGTTGCTGAATACATTTCTCTCGCTCTGTCGGGCAAATTGTGGATTTCATCGATCAAGACCGCTCGTCGGTTTTTATTTTCCTCAAAAACGGCTAGTCGGACCATTGGGTCAAGAAAATAATTAAAGTCGCAAATGACCACCGAGCTCCAGCGGATCATTTGTAGGCTCAACTCAAAGGGGCAAAGTTGAAAGTCACTGGCAATCATGTCTAACGTGGTTTTGTCCAGTGTTTTGGCTTTCAAACAAGCCAGCCTTGCTGCTGGCAACCGATCAAAAAAACCGACGGTGCGACTACATTTACCGTCACCATTATCACATGTTTGTTTGATTGCCTGCTCGGTTGAGCGACACGGACAAGCTTTGTCTTTAGCTTGAATGACCAAGTAGTCGATATCCAACTCTTGAGTTTGCATCAGACCAAGAGATTTGCGAGCCGTTTCCTGAGCCGAACCTTTTGCAGTGAGATAAACGACCTGTTCAATTAAAGATTCACCAAGCGCTTTGCAAACGGGAAACAGGGTGCTCATGGTTTTGCCTGTGCCTGTCGGTGCTTCGACCAATAGTTGCTGTTTGTCTTTGACTGTCTGATACACATGACGGGCAAAATTGTGCTGATTTTCGCGATAGTCAGTGAATGGGAATTCTAACGCTTTAGCCGATCTAACGACTTTTTCTCGGTGTCGATTAAATTGCATGTACCAGTCAAGGTAAATGGTCAATAGCGATTCAGTAAAATCCTTAAGTTGAACCGCAGTATAGGTAGATTGTTCGGTGAATAATTCATTGGTCGTCAGATCATACCAACTGATGGCGATTTGAAACTGCGTATCAGGTCCAACGGCAAGGTCTGACGCAGCTCTTTCGAGATAATAGAGATAGCCGTAAACTTTAGCTTGCGCCAGGTGAAGCGATTTTTTTTCTTCAGGAATATTGTCGGGGGAGGTGTAACTGGTTTTCAGTTCCTCAATGACGACAGGCTCGACATTTTGATTTAAAAGGTCCAGTCGGCCTTGTAGTCTGACCTTATAGTTTGAGAGCGCCAGTGTTTGTTTTAGAGAATATTCTGCCTGCCACGCTTTCCCTCGTGATTTTTGAATTTTCTGGTGCCCCAAAATTCCTTCGCGACTTGTCGGGCCAACAGGAATATCGGCAAACAGATCGCCGGTTCTCGCGCTAAATTCGATTAGCGCACCAACGCTTAAGTTAAGGGTTTTGTTTTTATTGCCACTCAACGTGGATAACCTTGTGCGGAATGTCGTGTTCCGCAAAAAACTGCAACCAACGGAGCTGGTTCTTTTGTAGCCGGTCACCTGGTCCTTTGACCTCGACCAGTTGATAACCGCCTTTTTCCGGGAATAATACTAAGTCAGGGAAACCTGAGCGATTGGCACGTATGTCTTTCCAGAGACGATTAAAAACCGCTTGCCAATGGGATTGTGGAATTCGACTTAAAGCCAGTTTAATCAAGTTTTCATCCATGATATCCCAGAATATAAAAGGTGTGGCGGTGCCGATTTTATGTTCGAGTAATTTAAGGTAATGGGGAGCGCGATCATTAATTTCGCCGAGTTGTCGTTGTAACTGCTCAAATAGTGACTGACGTTTAGTAATAAAGTTGTCGTCATACAAGTCATGTGGTCGCACCTGGAACGGATTAGTAAACGCACCGCGTACTGGTGCAAAAAACAATTCCCAAAAATGGAGTCCAAAAACGCTCAGAAATAGCGCGTTCTCGACATAAGTACATTGACCAAACTCGGCCAGATAAGAGGCTACATCGGATTCTACATTGTTGTCGCTTTGTTCGATGGTGATTATTTCAGTTGGTGGTGTATATACCGCCGGTTTGGGCCAGTCGATTTTATGTTTTCGCGCGGTTCGATAACCAAAATCGGCAGCAAAAATAGATTCACTTTCAGTGACAGGCTTAAGTAAAATTTGCTGACACATCTCTAATGATTGTTTAACGTTATTTTGTCTTGCCAAAATTCTGGCCGTGCGTTCTCGAGCTGGTGGCAATTGACATGTTTGGTAAATTTCAATGGCTTTATCCAACGCGTCTAACCGTTCTAGTTGTCTGGCTAGTTGTAAATTGACCCTTTGGATACGTCGGTTTAAGGTATCATCCTGCTGTTTGGCGTCGGGTAAAGCCTGGTGTAAAGCGATTATCGTATCAGAGTCACTCGCGAGAACCAGATCAAGATCGGCGATTAATTGGTAGTAGTGTAAATAGTTATTGATTTGTTCTCTTGATTCAAATAGTCGGGCGTTTTGGTCAATATGATAATCTTCGAATCGATACAGGCCGAGATCCCGTAATACAAATTCAGTCAGGTCTTGGTTGAGATTGCCAAAAAAGAGAAGTTTGAACGTTTCAAAAGTCTCCGGCTTGTTAATCTGATAAAGGTGCTCGTCTATCATGCCTGTGAGGTCAAAGTCTTCTCCGATCTCACAAATGACGGTATCTAAATCGTGACGACTAAGCTTTTTGAGTTGAGATTGGGTCGCTTTATCGAGAGGTAGTTGCGATAGTATTTTCAGCCATTCGGGCTTGCTAAAGGCATGAATAAAATCGCTGATTTCGAGATTTCCATCGATCTCGATTAATTTGGATCTCTGTAAGTGCTCTGCCGCCTTGTGGATATCGGGAATTTCGTTATATTGAAGTTTAGCGCCACGAAAAACAACGCCCTTGCGTGTCAGCATTCTGACGTAAAGGAACTGAGCGGGCTGGTCGAGGTTTTTAAAGCGGGTATAAAACTGCCGTTCCGATCCAGAAAGTAAGTCTGAATACTGTTCGACAACATAATCTACGAGTTCGAGAAAATTGGTTAAATAATAACCCTGTGGTAGTTCTATCACGTCACTAATTCTAATAAAGTTAAGCTATTGATTCTACCGCGCTCGCATGACTATGCAAAGTATTATAGCTGATATATGATTACTGACGGGGAGTGCTCAACGTTTAAAATGAACTGGTGAATACCATGAGTGTTAAATCAATCTGTGGCGTTATTCTAATAGCAAATGCACCCGATGCTTTGGCTAAGTTTTATCGTGAGGCATTAGGGCTTAATTTTCAGCGCGAAGATCACGGTGGTCTTGATCCACATTTTGGTGTTGATATCGGTGAGCTTCACTTCGGCATTCATCCTCCTGCGAATATGGGTAAGTCGCAAGTAGGCAATAGCTCAATCGCGATTGCATTTAACGTCGAGTCTCTTGAAAGAACCATTGAACGCCTTAATTTGACTGACGCCCGACAGGTAATCGCCCCGCACGATGAGGGCTTTGGTTTGGTCGCCACTTATCGAGACCCAGAAGGTAATTGCTTTGAGATAGTTGAGTTGAACTACGAATTTACGGATTCATAAGCACTTTTTGGCTTTATCATCGCAAGAGTGGGAGTTAAATTCAGCCCAACAATACATTTAAAGCGGCTTGTTGTTTTTGTGTCACTTCCATTTCCAACATTCAACATTCAACATTCAACATCTAATCGTCTAATCGTCAAACCGTCAAACCGGAATTGCAGTCGCTTGCCTGTTTGAGTATCGCCGAATCGAGTAGAACTGAAACCTGTCCATTCTCTTTTTACCTCACAAGAGTCGTGGAAAATGCATAATGAAGGGTGGCAGGCGTGTTTGCTTAACAGGGATTATCTTACCAAAGTCAGATAAATGAAGTGGATTCAGCAATCTAAAACAAGCAATGCAAAACGCTAAGCTTATTGCCCGTCAAATGAAAATAGATTCTGATTTGTCAATGCATCATCCATCCTTCTTAAATGCAGTGAGATATTCGCAATAAAGCATAGTTCGACTGATGACTAATGATTTTTGATATTCGATTGTCGATTGTTGATTGTTGATTGTTGATTGTTGATTGTTGATTGTTGATTGTTGATTGTTGATAGAAAGTATCGCGTCCTGAAACTAATACTCCTGCATGATTCTGTCTCCGCGGTAATAAAAAACGCCGTCGTCAAAATAAGAAACTAGTGAGCTGTTCGCGTATTTAGAAAACCCCTGTTGCTTTAAATTAAAGGTTGCGATCAGGTCGAGCATCCAGGTTGGCACGCTTCCGATATTACATTTTAACTCTAGGATGACAGCGGCTTCACTTTGGCAATTGTAAGCATAAATGGTTTCGTTATCGTAGTTGGTCATCTGGTCGTCAGCAACCATTGAATAATGCGATTGTTGGCGATAGCGCATGTTAGTATCCAATGTGACTCTTGCGTACTCATCTACCGTCGAGACAAACGCTCGCCGTTGATACTGGGTAAATATTTTAGGTTCGATAGCGTAGCTTAAGGCTATACGAGAAAATAGCGCTTTATTTCGTTGCTCTCTAATTGAGTCGGACGCAGAGATTCGAAATGCAGGGTCGGTTAAAATAGCAGGCCACTCATTTTGGTCGGCAGTCGCCCGATACTTGACTCCAGAAAATCCTTCTTTACGTTTAATTTCAAGAAAATAAGGCCCGCTTTCGCCATTACCGTAGCAACGAGCACGAATATTAAAGCGACCGTTTTTGCCAAATAATCTTTGCTTTAAGAATTCAAGACTACGGGTGTCAAAATATAAGCTATTAACTTGGTAATAATTGGAGTCAGAGATAGCAGAATAGTGGTCGAGATCGCAATAAATTAAGAGAAAGTCTGTGATAGGGTCGACGTATGACATCGGGATGGTGTATTTCAATTCGTGTCGCTCGATAACAGGCGGTAAGCTGGTCTTGATACTCATTGTTTGAATACTCCTCGGTCAATCGAAATTAGAGTCCTGTGAGGAAGGGAAACGTCGTAAAAAGTGCGGCCCTTTTTTTGCCTTCATCAAAGACGACAATGATGGTGTTATTCTCTCGATTCACCGTAACGCCTTCTGCTTTGACATTCGCGAAAGATTTTAGTTTGGATACAGATTGTGAATTTTTATCATAGCGCCAAAGACCGCTGTTTTTGGTGTTGTTGAGAGATTGGCTTACGCCAGTGATATAGTAAGACTTATCGAGAATAAAAATATCAGATATCCGATAGTAAGATTCAGTGTCTTTATCGACTAATTGAATTGAGGCGATCTGCTTTATGGTTATTGGTAAGTCGGAGAATATCTTCTCGATTGTTGAGATTGTTATAATGTAGGATTCTTTTAGCTGACTTGTTGGCGATTTAATACCGAGAACCAGGCTGTTCCCTTGAACCTGATGCGCTTCGATATCTATCGTTTCACTTAAAATAGCGTCGATTAATTCTTGAGGAATTTGGCCGCTTTTCGGATTCTTTGAAAAGTGATTTTTTAAAGATGCTAGCAAATCGACTTCGCGGTTAACTTGCCAGCTATTGTTAAGACGGGCAAGTTCAACAAACTTTCTACGGTCTGGTTTCAATTGACCAGATTTATTGCGCGATAATGACGCGAGTAAATAAAGCTTGTCGTTTGCTAAGCTGATACTTTCTAAATCGTTAACTTTTAATCCGGGAATAGTGATTTCGTCAAGCGGGGAGTGGTCGCTATAGAAACGAGCTATTTTGTTACTTTCGTCGTTGATAAGCCAGTAATGTAAAAGCAATTTATCCCAGACAATACCTGATGCTTCAAATCCGAGGTGTTGCAAAGGTGGTTTACGAAAAATCGGTTTTAGGGTTAGAGCCGCTAGATCTGAGTCTAAATTTATATTCAAATCCGAACCCGAATCTGTATCTGGAACTGTATCTGGAACTGTATCTGGAACTGTATCTGGAACTGTATCTGTAACTGTTTCTGGAACTGTATCAGCAACTGAATCAATCCCATGCGCGCGAGGGAGTAATAGATTCACTTGATTCTTGCTTGTTTGAATCCACTCTAGCGCTTGTTCGAACAGCTGCCTCGGTTTATGCAAAGAAACAACAACTTTCTCGCCTAACAACAATTCTGCTCCAGCTTCTAATTCGATGATTACTTCTCTTCCCCAGGCTGAAACAAAACTATTGCGTTTTAACCGAAGTGGATATTCAACTATTCTATTACCAAGACTAGTGACCTTGCCGACGAAGGTCGTAGCGTCATTTTGACTCGCCGTTGATTGAACCCAAACCGGCTGATCGATATTGATCTTGTTGATAACGCCTTCGTGAATGTACGCTTTAATAAAGCTCGCCGATTCGCTATGAACGGTGATGATTGGTTCGAATTTTTCAATTTGCTCACCGCTTGTATACAGAATGCTACCAATCTGACCGTCGAACTGAGCCTTAACCTTCAAAGAATTTGCCTGTCTTTCCAACTCTATCTTTCTGTTATTCAACACCGCCAATTTGGCGTCGTCCGGCCGCTCTTTGTTGGCAATTTGTTGCTTTAAGTTATCGATGGTTACTTGATAGGAATTCGCGACGTGTCCTCTTTGGTTTTTAAGTCCATTATATTTTTCAACTAACACGTTACGCGCTGGGTTTTGTGAGGCGTTTTTTGACTTAACAGTCTGGTTATTCCAGAAACGATTCAGTTTAAGCTGTGACTCTAATTTGGTAATTTCAATATCTAACTTGGATAAAGACGATTCCTTTTGGGAAGTCAGACTTTTTATCTCAGCAATGGTGGTTGCCGTTTCTTCTTTTTTTTGTGCTTTGATTTCAGATATTTTTTCGTCAATGATAGCCAGTTCGGCGGCTAAATCGAATCGTTTTACTTCAACTAACAGGTCATCTTTTTGAACTTTTTGACCTTCGATAACACCTATGCTGACGATTTCGACTGGATATTGAAAACTGATCGTTTTTTCTGTACTTCCTGCAATACCGTAAAATTGAGTCGCAATTGAATGGTGGTCTAATGCGATAACAAGGGTCGCCGCAACAGCTATTAGCCAGACCGATAACAGAACTTTCCTGTTAAAGCCTTTAAATTCTGACGGTGGTGAACGATCTGCATTTTCGATTGATTCTAAAGTCGGTTTTTTTAATTTTGGACGGCTCGAATTTTCCAGAAAAATTGGTTTTTCAGTATCTGGACAGTTATTGGTTTTATATGTCATAGATCGACTGTCGCCTCTTGCATCATAAGATTGACTTGTTGAATACTCTTAATTGATTTCATTGCCGCAATAAACTGGGCGTTCTTAACATTTTTTTTAAATTTTACATGGTAGGCGTAGTCGACACGTTGCCCTTGTTCCATATCTCGAATGGTCACCAGTGAGAATGAGTGACAATATTTTCTAAGCACGCGTTGGAGTGATGTGTCTTCGTCTGAATGAGTACCTAGATTAAACCGTAACATGCCATCAAAATACTTGTCGGGACCGAGCGGTGAATAAAACAGCACTATCGCGACCAGGCAGAAACTGACGGTACCAAGGATCCCAACCACAAACGAAAAGGCTCCACAGGAAATACCTGCGGCAAGAGAAGCAAAAAGGAAAAGCGTATCTCTTGGGTCTTTGAAATTGGTTCTAAAACGAATTATCGCCATTGCGGCCATAATGCCAAGCCCCCTCGCCAAACTGTCACCTATCGCCTGTATAACCATTGCTGCGATAATTGAAATTAAAACAATAGATTGAACATAGGTTCGGGAATAGGAAAGACCCCGGTAAGTTTTCTGGTAAACAAACGCGAGCAGCGTAGATAAAATAAACGAAAGTAATACGACAAATATGAGGGTGGTCAGCGAAGCGCTTTCAACAGCGCTTTGTGCAGTCAGGGCTTCAAACATCACATTTCCTTGTTGTTTATGATGATAACATTGATAAGTCTAGATTGAGGTAGAAAAGCGAATATTACAAGAATAGGGTAACCACATTACCAAATGATAATCCGCTGGTAAGGTGGATTAGCGATTTAGAGTAAATGATCTGGGAAACCGATGTGAATCGAGAGTAATAATCATATCGGCGTATTTAGGTAGAGTCACAGTGTTAAAACGCGTGATACGCTCAAAGTACATCATAAATTGCGCTAAGTTCTCAGACGACATTATTTTGTCTTTCGATTTAGCTGGCGAGCGAGTCTGGGCGAGTTTCATTTCCTGCTCTTTGCGCCAGTGTCCAACGCAATCGAAAGAGGGCGCATTCATGTAGATTAGCTTGTCGATTAACGAGAAAAGCCGTTGATAGTTTCCGCCCAGTTCGATATTGACATGAGTTCGCCATTTTGCATCGGGGTCTTTGTCGCGTTCTAGCCTATTTAAAGGTGGTTCAAGTGCGTCGATATTTTGTGGTCGGGAGCCGACGCACCAGCCTTCAAACAAGATAATATCAACGGGGCCAGTCACCCTGGTCCAGTTACTCACACTTGCCCGATCATCGGTCGCTTTATCAAATCTCGGTGCTTGAATCTGCTCGCCGGGAGACAAATTTAACAGTTTTTCGAAAATATCAATGGCTAGCGGTATATCGTGAGTTCCAGGAACGCCGCGCGTCATAAACAGAGGGTGGACGAGGGCGGCTTTGGCTTGTCGTTCGGCCCGGGTGTAATAAAAATCATCAATCGAGAGATTCACCACATTTAACCGGTTTTCATAGGCTATTACTTGTTGGATAAGATCGCCTAAGGTAGATTTGCCGGCGCCTTGCGGTGCATTAATACCGATTACCAGCGGTAGGTGTGTCTGTTTCGCGCTGTTAAATTTTAAAATTTGTTGGATGAGCGGCTGATAAGTCTGTAAATAAGCTGCGAGAAAATCTTCGCCCGGGATCGAGCGTTGTTGACAAAAATGTATTAGCTGATCTGTTGCAAAAGTTTCAGACATAATTAGGTGAAGTTAAACGCGTAAGTTCAGGGATTCGTGATAGGCTGGTGTGCCTAATTTCCGCTTTGAATCTTGAACAAAAACTGGCTCATTCGCGACCTCAATCCCACTCAATTTCGCTTACCCTTGATAAAATAGCGTTCACCGTTGTAACGGTCAAAATAATCTCCGAGCGCCGGGTGGGTTATCTGATTTTTCTCTTCGCAAGCTTCCAGGTTGCGCTCTGCAACATAGGTTGTGTGAGTCGCTTGGTCAACTAATACATGATACCAGGGTTGATCTTTAGGCGGTTTGGAGACTGCCATAGCGTTATACCAGGTATCGCTCTGACTGAACACGGCGTCCACCCCAAAAATAACGCCACGGTAGTCAAAGCGCTGGTGATGAACAATTTGTCCCAAATAAAATTTGGTGTTGGTCATAATATACACCTGTCATTCATGGTGACCTTGGGGTTTTATTGAACTCTGAACTCTGAACTCTGAACCCTGATTGCCAACAGGAGGTCGATTTGCCTATGAATCGTCAAATCGAAGTTTAACTATCATATCAGTAATTTTTGATTTTCACGCCTTATTAATTTGAGCGCCTCAGCGACGCCAACTGGCTTCGAATAGAGGTAACCTTGCGCGCAAGGACACCCCTTATCTTTTAGATAATCAGCCTGTGCCTGAGTTTCGACACCTTCCGCAATGGCGAGAATATCGAGATTGTTTGCGAGCGCGATAATTGCCTCGATAATGGATTCGTCTTTTTGGTCATGGCCAATATCTTTGACAAAACTGCGGTCAATTTTTAGTGCATTGATGGGAAAATCTTTGAGATACTGGAAGGACGTATATCCTGTGCCAAAATCGTCCAGCGAAATTGCGATACCTTGTTCGTGCAGGTTGTTTAATAGTTCGACGGCTTTAACCATATCTTCCATGATGGCGCTCTCCGTCAGTTCAAATTCCAACGCCGCAGCAGGGATCTGGTAGCTGGCTAACTGCTCGGCGACAAATCGCGTTAAATCATAGTGACGCAGGTGGCGAGCGGATAGATTCAGCGCAAAGCAGGTTTCTATGCCTTCGGCCCGCCAATCTCTGAGCGTTTGTAACGCTTGTTCTATCAGTTGTTCAGTAATTTTAATGATTAATCCGAGTTCCTCTGCAATTGGTATAAATTCAAAAGGCGGAATGAGTGAGCCATCGGATTTTTGCCAACGCGCGAGACATTCAAAACCGATAATTTTGTTATCCTGCAGCGAAATTTTAGGCTGGTAGTGAAGAATAAATTCTTCATCTCGAATGGCCGTTCTAAGTTCGTTTTCGAGGCGCAGTCGAGTCTGGGCCGATTCGTTTAGTTCGTTGGTAAAAAATTTGAAATTGTTTCTACCTGAGTCTTTTGCGTGATACATAGCTATGTCAGCGTGCTTCATTAAATCGTCTGAAGACTCACCGTCGTTAGGATAGATTGCAATACCAATACTTGGGGAAGCCGACACCTCATGCACGCCTAATTGAAACGGTTGCGCCATTTTATCCAGAATAGCCTGCGCTATGCGACTAATCGATTCGATGTTATCAATATCTTCCAGCATGATGACAAATTCGTCGCCGCCGAGACGGGCAACAGTATCACTTTTACGGGTGCAAAATTGTAGTACGCGCGCCACGTTTGTCAGTAACATGTCGCCAACATCGTGACCAAGCGAATCATTGATTTGTTTGAATCGATCCAGGTCGATAAAAAACAGGGCGATCTTCCGCTGATTTCTAAGCGCATTGTCGAGTGCGTGGGATATCCGGTCGAGCAACAAAGCGCGATTCGGTAAACCTGTTAGCGGATCGTAGTTGGCCAATTTGCGAAGTTCATTTTCGGCGTTTTTTTGTTCTTCGATATTGGTCAGGGCAAACACAAAACGTCTTTGCCCAAGTTCATTGACAAAGGAATTTATCGAGACCAACACAGGTAAAGGTTGCTGGTAGCGGCGCTGTAACCTGGCTTCGCCTTCCCAGTGGCCAAGTGATTTTAATTCATCCTCGATCGATTCGATGAGCGGCGCGTCTTTGTCAGGTGCAAGGATAAAACTGAGCGGATGTGAAATAACTTTATCGTCGGTCAGGTCGGTCGTGCGATAAAGTGCGGTGTTGGCTGCGTTGACGATTAAATGATCGTCGGTGATAGCGACCACATCGCGTGTGTTTTGAAACGCTTCACTAAAAAGGATTATTTTGTCACGGTCATCTTTTGACTGAGTTATGTCGGTGTAGGTCCCTGTCGCGCGCGTCGGTTGGCCTTCCTCATCAACTTCTGTAACTCTCGCCAGGTCTCGATACCAGGCCCATTCGCCAGAGTCTTTTTTCCAGCGGTAGATCTGGTCAAAAACGTCTGATTCACCGGCAATAAAACTATTCCAGGCTTTTTGATATCGTTCTCTTTCGTCTTTGTGAATAATTTTAAGTCTTTCCTGAAACTCAAAGTAATCACCTTTGTGAAAATCAGAATCCTCCTGACGCGATTCAAAAACTCTATTGTCTTTAGCCTGCCAATCCCAAAGGCCTCCGTCAGCGCTTGTTAAAGCCAGATGTAACCTTTCTTCGTTTGTCTTGAGAATGCTGTGTGCTTTTAGCAGCGCTATTTGACGTTTATGTCTTTGCCAGAATATGGTGAAGCCAACCGTCAAAACAAACAAAATATAAAGTGAATAAGCCCACCAGGAAAAAGCAGGGTGGGGGCTGACATTTATATAAAGTTTTTCAGGTGGAGATTCCTTGCCTGTTTCGTAATCGATAACCGAAACATTGAACACACTGTTGCCTGGTTCCAGTTTGGGTAAAAATAACTCGCTATCACTGGTGATGGCTGGGGTGGTTTTTGATGACCCTTCTAACCAATATTTATACTTCAACTTCTTGGGACTAGTGAAACTCAACGCGGAAAATTCTAGTTTTAGTCCGTAATCTTGATGGCCAATATCGAGAGAGCTGTCGATTATTGGCGAAAAGCTTTCCGGCAGCTCACGAGACATGAGCGAAATATTAGTGATATGGTTATGCAGTGTTCGTTGATTCCCGGTTGGTGTCAGACTCGCCGGATTCACTTTCATAATGCCCTTGATGCTGCCAAAGTAGAATTCACCGTCGCTCGAGAGCATGGACGCGCCGCCGTTAAATTCATTGGTCGACAGACCATCGTTAGTGTCGTAGACACGAAAATGGAAAGTGTCTTTATCGAAACGAATTAATCCAGAGTTAGAAGTAACCCAGATATTTCCTTGTGGGTCAGCTTCAAATTGAAGCGGGCTATTATCCGGCAATCCGTCGACACTGGTAATATGTTTAATTTCTTTGCCGGTTTCATTGTCAATAATATAAATGCCAAATCCCGGATAGGCGATCCAGGTATGTTTGTCATTGATATAAACGTCTTGAGCGACCGTTCGTGGTGCGTCTGCGGGCGGCAAAGCGTGCAGAACCTGGTAAGTCCCCATAGATTTCGAGTAGCTGACAACCTGGTCGACCATGGTCATTATGAGTCGGTCGCTATTGTGCGGATCGGCGGTTGCTACTCGGAGCAATCGCTGTTGAATTTTTCCGTCGTTACGGCTGTTTTCATTATACGAAATTTCACCACTTTGGGTGTTGTAGTTGTACACGCCATCCTGACGAATAATGCCAATATTGCTATCGTCGAGAATAAAAATATCGATTGGTGGTTCCGCAAATATCTTTTGCGCTTCTGGTGTTAGCAGCGGGGTGTCTTCTTGTTGGTTTGTGATATTAAAGTGGCGGATACCTTCAACAGTAGCCATCCATATTTTGTCGCCCTGAATTTCCAGGTCGAAAAAAGTTGAACCGCTAACAGTCGCTTTCTTATCGGGGTTTACCAGAAACTGTTTGACTTCACCGCTTTGTTTATCAATTCGGTTTAGACCATTGCGAGTGCCTACCCAGATATTGCCCTGATTATCTTCTCGAGTGGACCAGACTCGATTATTACTTAATGCCTTTTGGTCATCTGGTGTTTGCTGATAATAAGTAAACTTTCCCAGATTTGGCGTCCATTTAAAGGCGCCGTCGTTACGACTTCCTAACCAGAGATTGCCTTCGAAATCTTTTATCATTGCAATAATATTATTATCGGCAGAGCGGTAGGGCGTTTCCGAATAGGCAAAAATATGTTCCTTGTGGCCGTTTTTGTTGAGTTTAATTAAGCCTTCATTGGTGGCTAGCCAATAAAAATTATCTTCTTCAATGAGCTGCCAAATGTTTAGTTCGGGCTCGAGAGTTTGTAAACGCAAAGACTCACTATTTTGGGATAAATAGGTTAGCAGTGATTTTGATTCAAGCTCATATAATCCTTCAACTGTGGCGAGTAAAATATTGCTGGCCTGATTTCGAAAAATACCTTTAACGTTGATGCGATCATTGGTTGCTTCGGTCGTCTGGCTAGGGAGTTCTGAAGGGAGATGGTCAACGAAGGGAACTGCCTTGATGGCCGGTGTATGACGATTGACTGCATATAAACCATTTGAGGTGGCGACTAATATCCAGTCTCCGAAAACGAATAGCTCACGAATCAATTCCCGTTGTGACAGCGTTGGCTCAAAGTCGATTACAAAAGTGAGTTGTTGCGTCTCCGGGGTAAACTTAAACAACGCACGCATTGTCGCTAGCCAAATGACTCCCTGATCATCTTCGGTTGCCTCAAAAAATGCTGAATCCTGGATCTCCCGGCCCGCGGGAAAAGGTGGGGAAATTTCGATAATTTGATTATCTGATTTTTGAATACGAAAGTTTCGGTTGGGTACGCTGCCGACCCAGAGGTTAGTTGCAGAGTCCTGGAAAATAAAATCGATTTGCTGAATTTCCAGTAAATTATCTGGCCCACTGATAGTCCGCACGCGGTGTCCATCGTACAGGTTTAATCCCTGTTGGGTTCCCAGCCATAAATAGCCGTCATGGTCCTGTAAAATTGAGCGAACTTCTGCCTGACTTAAGCCTTCGTCTAGTGACAGCTGTTCCAGTCGAATATTTTGAGCAGCTTGGAGTTGAAATGAATACAGGAAAAATGCTAGAAAAATTAAAGAAATCCGCAACTTAACTACCTTTTTTATAAGTTGGTGTAAATGAGACTCAGAAATTATAGCATCTCTTCTGGAGATTGCTGGAAATTGAGGCGGACCGATACTGTGAATTGAATTTTGGCAATGATTATTCACAGTTGATATCCATGGAAATTAACCTGATTCTTTAAAGATAGTACAAAATGATAGAAAAAAGTCTGATATCGGCAGGTTCGACACGCTAAAACTAAAGTTATAAAGACTCATCACGCGCCAATGAATAGTCAATCAGCCAAGCATAAGGTTTAAAAGTGGTGTGTGTACTGAAATTTAAACGCGCGGAAACTAACCTATCAGGAAGTTGTAATTGGGCAAAGAAAGGTCAATAAGGTGGACTTATTGACCTTTATTAAAGCATTGGAGGGGTAAGCGATTTAAATGTCTTGGGGCTTATGGATGATCATTGCGGGCATTAATGATGAGGTCAACCATTTCACTACCGCCGCTGGCAGAATTTTCATCGGAATTTTGTCCGCTTTGAACCGCAACCGCACTCGGATAGTTTTCCCCCGACCACCAGGCAAAATATGGTCCGCCTGATTGACCCGGCCAAACATCGCCTTGATGCCAGATGCGGGTGTGTCTTTCTCTGTCCCAAAACGAGCCGTCAAGCGGAATGTCACGCTGATAAGATGGTCGTTGACCCGAGGCAAGGTCTCCCGGATAGCCAATATGACGCCAATAGGGTTCATTGTCCCAGCTATCGGTCCAGCTTCTCGAGCCCATCCAACCGGTCAAATCACCGATTCGGTTGTTCAAAACCACGGTAACATAGTCGTGCTGACCTTCATCGCGATTAATACCGTCACTGCCATCGACCCGGCGGCGGAAATAAACCCAGGTTCCCCATGCGGTCCCAAATGGTGCGCTGCCGTCAAAATAGGAAGGCGTGAATTTAATCCAACCAGCAGTACCATTGTTATTCCACTGAATTGCGTGGCTACAGGTGAGCACGTGTCTAGGTCCAACCATTACCCCGCTGGCAGAACCGCCGGGGGTTTCTACTTTGCCGCAGGTTGACCAAGGGTAACGGGTGTCGTTAAAAGTATAACGATTATCTGGCGCAAAAATAGTTGTGGGTTCATGGATATCTCTTTCCAATTTGCCACTTAAACATTTGCTGATACGCTGCTTGGCAAATAGTTCTGGCGGCAATTCGTCTGGAACAGGTTTAAATGCCAGATGGTCGGGTAAAAAACCAGAAAAATCGATTTGGCGTTTGTAGTTTTCTACGTTGGGCGCTGGTTCTGGGATCTCTTTGACACGCGGCGTTGGCGGATAGGCATGAACGCCAATCGACTCTCTTTCGATTAAAGCGTTAATTAAATATTTACCTTCCTTGTTGGCTTTAAGGTGGCCGTCTTTTAACGCAATGTTACATATTTCTTTTATCGTGATTTGTTGCGTCGAAACTAATGATAGTAAGGTATCTATTGGTATAGACAGTTCGGATAGTGGGATGATGGCATCCCTGGATTTAATTTGCTCGAGAGTCCTTTTTTCATCGAGCGGGGGAGGGATATTGCTACTGCGGTCTGTTTTATCTTGTTGCATGATGATAATCTCCATGACTTACGGCTTTTGACTCCTTCAAGACACCACAAAAGTCGAATGATTAAACAACAATAGAACTTCGCATACCGTTGTACACGGTATTTGCCATTGTATCATTAAGGCGACTAACCTAGTCCTAGTTGGGATTGTAATCTGGAAAAATATCTCAAGTATTATAGTGGGTGCGACAGGTTCTCGAATGGTTATAACCTTATAGGAATACGGTGTAAATTTTTATTCATATTCTGTTTAACTATTCAATTTTTACGGCATGAAAATGATTGCAACATTGCCGTTACTCAAAATAAAAAAAACAATTCAACTTAGCAATAAAATAATGATGGTGAAGAAATGAAAAGAATTCGCATGTTGGCTTTGGGTTTGATACTTGCGTTCAGTTTTACCCCGCTGGCTCAAGCAGAAATAAAATATCTCGATCAAGTGAAACTACACGAAATCGTGAGCAAAGTTTCTGCTAAAAATATCGAAAAAGATATCCAAAAGCTGGTTGGTTTCGGTACTCGCCATACTTTGTCCGAGACGAAGTCAGACACGCGGGGTATCGGCGCTGCACGCCGTTGGATTAAAGCAGAGTTTGATAAAATTTCTCAATCTTGCGGCGGTTGTCTGAAGGTTTATTATCAGAAAGATACGGTATCTGGCGAAAAAAGAATTCCAGACCCAACGGAAGTAGTCAATGTGATCGCTGTGTTAACAGGGCAAACCGATCCCGAAAGATACGTGATTATGTCTGGCGACATTGATTCGCGTGTTAGCGATGTGATGGACGCAACATCTGACTCTCCCGGGGCAAATGATAATGCCTCTGGTGTTGCTGGCGTCTTAGAAGCGGCGCGTGTATTAAGCCAATACCAATTTCATGGTTCGATTGCTTTTGCTGCCTTATCTGGCGAAGAGCAAGGGTTATTCGGCGGTAAAATAATGGCAGCTCAAGCTTACAAGGATGGTTGGCAAATCAAGGCCGTGTTAAATAATGACATGATCGGCAATATTGAAGGGATCAATGGTGTCATTAACAATACCACCGCGCGAATTTTTGCCGAAGGCACGCGTCAAACTGAAACTGAACAGCAAGCACGTATTCGTCGCTTCACCGGCGGAGAAGTGGACTCGCCGACTCGCAACTTGGCGCGTTACATCGACTGGATGGCTGATCGGTATATTCCTAATCTGGATACCATGATGATTTACCGACTCGACCGATTCGGACGCGGCGGTCACCATCGACCTTTCAATGATCTGGGTTATCCAGCGGTTCGCATCATGGAAACCAATGAAAATTACCATCGCCAACATCAGGATTTGCGAGTGGAAAATGGCATTCGTTACGGTGATACTATTGAAGGTGTAAATTTTGATTACGCCGCTAAGTTAACCGCGCTCAACGCTGTTTCTTTGGCAGGGATGGCCTGGGCGCCATCGCCACCTGCGAAAGTAAAAATAAGTGGTGCAGTGCAACCCAGCACAACTCTCGAGTGGGCGAGCGCTAACGAGTCGGAACAGGATCTGATCGTCGGTTATAAAATTTACTGGCGTTTAACCGATGCCTCTCAGTGGCAATTCAGTCGTTTTGTTGGCAAAGTTAATAAATACACTTTAGACAATATAGTCATTGATAATTACTTTTTTGGCGTTGCGAGTGTCAGTCAAAATGGATTTGAAAGTCCGGTAGTATTTCCGGGAGACGCTGGTTCGTTTGGCGAGTAAGTCTCTGTGTTTGGCGCTTGTGAGTTATTTGACGCATGGTTTGCAAGCGCATTCGATTCGTCTGTGCGCAGAGTAGGCTTGTTGCGGCGCAATTCACATTTACTTGCAATCTAAGACCAAAGAGACACCGCAAAAGCGTGTGACAAGAGGCTTTCCGATAGTTTTTCTATCCTAATTTTGTTATATTTCGCGCTATCAGCCTACATCAATCGATATTTTTTTCATGGCGAAGACTCTTAGTTATTATCTTTTTTACACTATCTCACTGATATTTATATCCTTTGTGAGCCAATTTGCTGTAGCGGCAGAAGAAAAAATTACCGGCCTCGCTATTCAGGAAAAGCTACGTGTTCCAGTCTATTATGCCGCTACTTCAGGATATCCGCCAAAATCTCTGGCAGATTATATTAATAACCCAATGCCGTTTAAGATGGAGGCGCGTTATATCGTCGATAAGTTTTCAGCGCGTCGCAATAATCAACTTTGGTTGAATGCGATCTTAACTTCTAATTCACGTGATGAACTAAAAACGTTTGAACAGGCGCTTCTGCGATTTAGCAAACTGATTAAAACCGATATGTATAAGGGCGATCGATTGGTCTTTGATCTAAATCCCGTTAAAGGTACTTCGGTTTCAATAAATGGTATCAATCTCGGAACCATTAGCGATTTAAATTTTCAATCAGCGTTGGTTTCTATCTGGTTTGGCAGCAAACAACCCTCTAAAAAGTTTGCTGAGCAAATTCGTAAAGCGCCTTCTAGTAGCGAGCTGAAAGCGTTTAATGATTTAAAAGTGCAATCAAAGAACAACGTCCGACTGGAGCGACTGCAAACGGCAATGTTAGAAACTGGCAGCACGACTGCCGAGGTAGTAGCGGTTGCGACACCTAAAGCGAAGGTGCCGGCGGTAAAATCGAATTCGTCAAATCAGAATAATACCCAACAGGCGCAGAAGAAGCCGATAAGTGAGGGTGACAGCCAGAGTACAAAACAGAATGAGCAAGCAAAAGTTGCTCAATCGGCGACAAATAAAACGTCTAAATCGTCTGACAGTCAACAAACGACAAACCAACCCCAGTCGCAGACTCCCGCTAAGAAAGCGCCAGAAAAGACGCCTGTGGCTAATGTAAAAGTAGAAACACCAAAGTCTAAGCCAGTGACGAAACAAAAGCCAAAAGTTGAAAAAACACAAGTGGCCAAGGTAGAGCCTTTGTCTGTCGTTGATCAAATGTTCAACTCGTTGCGTAGCGATTATCGTGCTGAATTAAAACAATATATTGAACAGAATGCTCGGCCCGTACCGCCAATTCGAGTGAGAAAGAAACCAAAAGGCGAGGCGACGCTCAGAATAACCCTCGTAAACAAAGACAATAAGCCAGTCGTTCAAGACTCAACAACCTTGCAAAGTGAGTTCGATGACAACCTGATGGAGGCAGTGCACAGTGCGGTTAAACGCCTCAAGTCGATGCCGCCTATTCCACAGGCTATTGCAGATTCGGCGATAACCGTCGATGTGACCTTAAACTTTGCTAAATGCAAGCGCTCAACTTCCACCTGGATCTGTTTCTAGGTGGTGGATTAAGCCCGGCAAACTGGTCAGACAAACGCTCAAATATCGACTATATTCGCCGATTGTGTCAAAAAATAGGCAAATCTTGCTTAGTTCTTCCATTTTTGCAGTCAAAATCGTAGTTTTTCGCCCTTGCTCCAACAAAAGCCTTGTTTAACCCCTCTAAACTGATTAAAATTTGGTCATCCGACCACCTAGTAATGAGATTTTAAGCTTTTTGGCTAATCTGGAAAGCCAAATACTCATTTCGCAAATTCCGCAGTAGCGCATTTTCATCTGAAATCGAACAGAAAAATGCCAGTGAAAACTGCGGCTAGTCAGGGAAAGTGGTCTACATTATAACCATCAGGTTTCGTTGCTTCGCCGTGTGATGCGTGTGCCGGAACAAACAAATTAACAAACTAATTAACAATACCAATTGATATTAAAATCACTTCGGAGGAAGGAATGAAATTAAAATATCTAGTACCGGTTGTTGCGCTTTGTGCAACGCAGGTGAATGCTGAAGTCAACTTTAATGGTTTTGCAACCATCGCCGGCGGACAAACGACCGGCGACGGTGAGACCTTATACACTTACAATGAAGATCTCAGCTATGACAATGATTCTCTTTTCGGCCTTCAGGTCAGCTCAGAGCTTGACGACGATTTAAGCTTTACTGGCCAACTAATCGCGCGCGGAAACGATAACTGGAATACCAATGTTGAGTGGGCATTTTTAAGTTATCAAGCTAGCGAAAATGTTCGTTTCCAGATCGGTAAACAGCGTGGTGCTTACTACATGTATACCGATTTTGTAGACGTTGGTTATGCTTATCACTGGATTGCACCACCAACAGGTGTTTATGACCTTCCTGTTGGAACGGTAACGGGTGTAAATACCATTATTACCGGAAGTGCTGGGCCTGTTGACTCTAACTTTCAGGTACTTTTCGGTCGTGAGCGCGGAGACACTTTACTCGATGGCGAGCAACGCGAATCTGATGTTAATGATTTGATTCTGGTTGCCTGGACACTTAACTATGAGTGGTTAACCCTTCGTGCAAGTCACACAAGCGCTGAAATTACTTTAGATTTTGATGAGCTAGATCCTTTGTTAGCGGGTTGGCGTCAAACACCATTTGCAGGTGTTGCGGATGCATTAGAGTTTAGTAAGGATGATGCAACTTTCTCAGAAGTTGGTATAAAAATCGAAGTCGACAACTTTCAGTTGATCAGTGAGTACACCGAATTTGAATCTGATGATAACTTTACTGGTGATCAGGAATCATTTTACGTGAGCGCGGCATATCGAGTTAACGATATTACCTATCACATTACTTATGGTGAAGATGAAACCGATAACGATTTTTCAGATCTCGCTGGCGTTCCAGGTGGTGTTGATCCAACGCTAGATTTCTTATTGGGTTCAACTAATCTGGTTTTAGGTTCGCGTCTTGAAGATGCAAACTACACTACCGTTGGACTTCGTTGGGATTTCAATCCTTCTGCAGCGATAAAATTTGAATACACAGAGCTGACTGACGAGCAATTTGGTAACGACGCTGGTCTACTACGTGTTGCTGTGTCAACTTTCTTCTAGGAGCTGGCCGATGAGAAAAACAATCTACAAGTTGATTGTCGCTGCTAGTATATTGCTAGGAGCCTCAAGTGTGTTTGCCGAATCAGTTGTTGTTGTTCATCCGTCAAACAACTCTGTATTTACCGCAGACATTATTTCACGAATTTTTCTAGGTAAAGAGAAAAATTTTTCAAATGGCGAAAAAATCACGGCGGTGACATCTCCCGAAAAAGGCGATACCAAACAGGCTTTCAACGAAAAAGTGTTGAATAAATCAACCAGCCAATTAAATTCCTATTGGTCAAAATTGATTTTTACCGGAAAAGGTCGTCCGCCAAAAGCTTTGTCCAGTGACGATGACGTTAAACAACAGGTTGCAAACGATGCTAGCGTTATCGGCATTATGGATGCTAAAGCTGTTGATGCAAGTGTTAAGGTCGTTTATCGGTTTTAATCAACCTTCTCGGATGCGGCTTCCTGTCGCATCCGCTTATTGTTTAATTATCAACCCACTTATCCTCATTTTTGTTATCTAAATTTACCCCAAGAATTCTTCTCTAACAGCCGTATTTTATCCATTGTCAATTCAGCCCAATTTTATCAAAAAAAATCATTATTAAATTCGCTATTGCGTGAGATATTTTATTCGTAGATGGCACTAGATAGATGAGTGTTTAAAAAATGATGTTAAAAGCGCTGGTTGTTTTTAAGTTCATTTATGGGCCTGGGCGATTATAAAGCTGAATTAAGCCTTATGAGATCACACGTCCAAAAGCGGTAGAGGTAATTATTAAAGTGGCCAACGATTCATCTGAATCGAAGAACATATTCTACTCACTTTAATGGGGATTTGCTCAGCCAAATGTGGAGGTTGTCATGAAAAGCTTTCTTTCTAAATCAATTATTTTAGTTTGTATATTAGCATTATCTATCACGCCAGCGCTCAGCTTTGTGGGTGTTTGCGCATTTAGTCAACCTGGTGTGGGGGGGCCTTTAGTTCAAGGCAGTGGTAGAGCTTTTCAAGATGTTGAAACGGCATTAAGGGTATTAAATGTACGAGGTAACATCGCGATCTATCAATCACATTCTGTTGGAAATGCCGCCGCATCAGTTTCAGGACCTAACGTAGGTCAAATTGTTTATAACCCTGATTTCATGGGAAAAATGTATTACCTGAATCAATGGGCGCCAGTTAGCATTCTTGCTCATGAGGTAGGTCATATTATTGGCCCATCAGTTTGGAGCGTTGATTCTTGGTCCAGAGAGTTAGGAGCCGATTATGTCTCTGGTTGTGCGTTAAAGCGCATGGGCGTCAGTTTCTCCGACGCTACCGCTGCTCTAAATTCGATGTTTTCAGCTTTTGGTAGCCCCTCACATCCTGACACTCCCTCGCGTATTGATGCAATGAAAAAAGGTTATCAAGAGTGCTAGATGGATCAAATTGGGAATGGAGCAAAAAATGGACAAATCTAATTTTCTCGAAGAAAAATATCAGGCCCTGAAGCATGAAGTTGATAGTATTCAGGTCGCACTATTAAACAACCATCCTCCTTGGTACAAGAATATTCCGGTAATTGTTTCAATTCTGGCTTTAGTATTTTCGTTTGCTACTACCACACTTTCTTTTCAGAGAAATCAACTCCAGGATTTACTGGAGAGAAAAAGCGAACTAAGGGACATGTTAAAAACCCTCGCACAGTTACCTACGAAAAATTTAGAAGTGATGAAAAAATATCAGGGCGATGAAAATATTCAAGCATTGATTGGGGGGCAGATAAACCAGGAAAATTCAATTCTTGTTTCACAAGCTGTGGAATTAATTAACAACATCCCCGAATCCCACCTGACTGCAATAGAGCTATATTCGATAGGTGTTTCGCTTCAAAATGCCTATCAAAATGATTCCGCGTTAGCATTTTTTAACAAGTCAGAACGCATTGCAATAGATTTCAATAGCAACGTGTCAGCAAAAAGAGGAATCGCGAATACTCTATTTTTGTTAGGGCGAATTCAAGAGGGAAGGCAGGCCTTTCAGGAAACCATAGCTGTATTTGATGAGTTTCCAGGGTTTAACGAGTTCATTCAGCAGTCAACTCATGTGCAAACTTATATATTGTGGGCGAGTGTTGAAGCTGCAACACTTAATTTTGATGTTGCGGAAAAGCATCTCGAGAAAGCAAATAGCATTGTTCTAACTTTAACCCCCGGCCCCTTTACGAGTCAGTTGAACACTCAAATCTTGCATTTAGAAACACAAATATTAAATGCGAAGAGTCATGCGACGGCTATGAATCAGCAAAGGCAAGGATGAAAATATAATGAAAGTTAATACCAGTACATTTCTGGCGGTCTTTCTTGCAACTTTCTTATTAGCTTGTGGTGGTGGAACAGGGGCTGATAATGACTCGGTTGACCCGCTAGAAAGTTCACCGCAAACCGATAGTGAGAAAACTATATTTGGCCTAGGAGGCACTTCAGGTATTGCTTCGAGCGGAGCAATACAGTTGTTAGTGGACCAAGTTAGTGGCGTCGATATTGACAGGGACATATCGCAGATTGCGCCTAATAGTTCGGAACTTCATGTTTTGTTTAGCGCCGACAATTCAGCGACTCAATATGCTGTAAGTTCTGGGGCTTACGTGATTTCATTTGATAATCTTGTCAACATTGTTGGTGTGAAAGCCAACTTCAATTTTTGGGTTGAATCAGATTTTCGAACAAATATTGTTGCTAGCAATATTGGAGGCGGATATACGGGGCATAGTTATGTTGCGTTAGATGGGAAATTCATCGATATGCTAAATGAAATTGCCAACTATCAAGCGATGTTTGAAACTTCAGCGACCTTTGATTCATTTTTTTCTGCGGTAGATAAAGTAGTCTGGTACCACAATTCTGGAATCGGCTCATTTCTAGAATGTTGTTATCCATTGGCGAATCTAACTCAAGAACAAAGAGAAATATCGGATCGCTATTTTTTTAGCATGATGGGCGCATTGCTCTATCATGAATTTGCACATTACTATTTGTATCATATGTTGGATCGCGTGCGTGGACAGCTTGATCCAAGCGGCCTGGTTCTCTATTCATCTGCCAATGAAGATGATGCCGATTTTTTGGCCGGCGTGTTGACTGCAAAGGCCGGCTTAGATCCAATTGCAGCACAACTTTTATTTGACCTGATGGTTTATTATATGGGACAAAGGCTCGGATTCTATTTATCTTTTTCTCAAGTGACCAGCAGTGCATTTGTACAATTTTTGAATACATCGCCAAATTACAGCGCCTTGGCAACCCGCAAACAAAACTTTTTAAATGGCTATAATTCATACTGAATTACTCAGCGATTTTTATCCTGTTGAGTGACGTAAAGTCGAGAATTGAAAATAATCTGGCGCCGCGAGATTTAGTGAAAATTTATTATCTCATTTGGGGTGTTAGCGTCGCTATTTTTCAAGTAAAATTCACTCCCATTTTATAAATCACTCTGATACTAATCCTAGGAACTTTGTCGTGGCGACGCAGAATAGAAGTAAAATTACTGCTTTTGACCTGGAGGCAGGGACGATTATCGCCGACAAATATAAAGTCGTTGCTTTTCTAGGCGGTGGCTGGGAAGGTGAGGTCTACAAAATCAAAGAGTTAGCGACTAATATCGACCGAACGGCGAAACTCTTTTACCCCAAGCGAAATGCGAAAAACGCGACTATTACCAATTATGCAAAGAAGCTTCATCGTTTGCAACAATGTGACATTATTATTCAGTACCACACGACCGAAAAAATTTACTTCAAAGGTGTGGAAATTACAGCGTTAATTTCCGAATACGTCGAGGGTGAATTACTCTCCGAGCACCTGGCGCGACATCGAGCAAAACGGTTACCTGTTTTTCAGGCTGTTCACTTACTTCACGCTCTGGCGAGTGGCATAGCCAAAGTGCATCAGGCAAAGGAATATCATGGCGACCTGCATGAAGCTAACATTATCGTCCAAAGGCTCGGTATGACTTACCAGCTCAAACTGCTCGATTTGTATCATCATGGTAAAACCACTCGCGAAAATATGAACAATGATATTTGCGATTTAATTATGCTTTTTTATAAATCACTCGGTGGTAAAAAGACCTACGCTAATCAACCGCAGACGGTAAAAAGCATTTGTTGTGGATTAAAGCGTAGTTTAATACATAAAAAATTCCGCCGCGCCGGTGATCTTTGTCGTTATTTGGAATCCATAGACTGGAGCAATATCTAGAATTTACCCGCATAAATGATGAACGACGCTGAATAAAAACTGGCCACACAAATTGGTATTAAACAAGGCTTTACTTCCGCTCACTAAGACTATATAAAGCTTCTCTAATATATAGAAACTCCATTATCAGGAACCTATCATGAATTTTCGTCGTCTAATCGCATTCGTCATTAGTACGCTCCTTTTGTCTGCATGCCAAACCCAGACATCAGTGAATGAGCAGAGACAACTCGCTTCTAAGGCGGCTGTAAGTTCCGCAATTAACCCTGATGAAGCCACTAAGCCAAAATATGAAGAATTTGTCAGTGCAGGGCAGATACTACCGTTAGAAATGATTACCGATATTGATGGTAATCTGGTCGACTTGAAGAACTCTCCCAAGCGAAAACTGGTCATCCTTTTTGCAACCTGGTGCTCAGACTCGAATCGTGCGCTCAAAGCGCTTAATCAATCGGAGCTGCTTTCTGACGAATCAATCGAAATTATTGCGATTGCGCGTGAAGAAGACCAAGCGACCGTAGAAGCCTGGCGCAATATGCATGGCATCAAAGTTCCGCTGGCGTCTGATCCAGACCGTAGCATTTTTAAAAGATTTGCGGCGGCGGGAATTCCGCGTTTAATTACCGTGGCTGAAGATAATCGAGTGGTTAATATGGCGCTGGCGGAAGGGGAAGATCAGTTATCCTTGATTCGATGGTAAGCAAGGCGTTCTTTAATCCATGAATCATTATGACTAGCACCTAATGCTTAAAACTCAATTTTTGCTAATTTTTGCTAATTATTGCGTAGCGAGATAAAAGAGCGGATATCTCGCTTCCTTTCCTATTAAAGTCCTATTGCCACTCGATTTTATTGCTATTCTTGTTATCGTCAAACACTGAAAACAACACGATAAAAAGTAACTTATAAAGGACTAACGATGAAACAAATAATAATAATCGTTCTTCTCAGCATTTCTTTCCATTTACAGGCAGACAATTCGAGTGAACGTATTAAAGGCGTCGCGGATTTTCTGATTGATCGGGCTAACGACAACTACCTCTACATTTTCCAGAAAAAGATTCAGGATAACAAAGAGTTTAAATGTTACTTTCCGACAACCTATAGCAATCTTGAACTTGGTAGTTCGGTTGGATTAAAAGGCTTACTGACGTCTCGTACCCTTTGGAAAAATGCTATCCAGAAAGATTTGGAAAATATCGCGGTGCGTTCCCTGCAGCGGGAAATTACGGGTCTACTGAAAGCAGATATCAATGGAGATAAGTTAGATAAAGCGGCTTCGAAGATCGCTTCTGATGTTTTAAATATACTCCAACTCATGCAAGTCAGCTATGGCGGGCAGCAGTACGCGCTCAATGTCGTACCATTAGGCGCCGATGAGAAAACTCAGGCGTTGATTAACGGCTTTTCTTATGGCGTTGGAACTTCATTGGTGAATCTTTCTAAAATTGAACCTTATGAAAAAGGTTGTGATGCACCGCCGGTAAATTTTGCAGAATTCAAGCAACAAACTGACCTTTTGTGGCAAAGCGTTAAAGGACTCTATGACTGGCTGAATCATATTAAAGCTAACGCTCAGTATTTACAACCTTCAGCACAAGGTTGGGGAGCCATTTGTAGCACGCTTAATGTCAATGCCGCAAGCTGTAACTCCAGAGAAAACACCATCGCGACCATTCAGCTGCACGTTCTTAATCAGTTTCTGAATAAAGTCGATCAGGATACCTATCATAAACTCGAAACTATCAGCACCATGACCAGCCAAGTCGATAATCACGGAGATAAACTGGTAGAAAGTGTTGTCAGAAAAGCGCTATGCCACGAGTTGGGAATTAGCGCAGCGGAATGTAGTGATGGAGATGCGGGACTTAAAAAGCTCGAGGAGATTGCGCTTAAATCACCGGAAAAGCTTTTAAATGAAGATGTCCTTAAAAAAATTGATATTGCTAAATCCTTGTTTTCTGATTTGCAATCTGCCGGCGAAGACACGACCAGCAAGGCGATGGAGGCGTTAAAGAAAATCAATTTAATTTTGGCAGACAATCCAGAGGCGTACGAAAAGCTCAGTAAGTATGTGTTATTTTTTGCCAATGTGGCGGATGCCGATTCGGCCGACCAGGTCAAATCGATCTTGACTAATTATACTTTGCCCTCGGTGAGCTTTTTTGCCAAGCGGGAAGACGGTAATCACATCATGCTCACGTCCTATCTGGGCGTTTCCTACAACCTGGATGAAGACGAGTTAGCTAATGATAAAAATAATGGTATCTTCGCGCCCATCGGCTTCGAGTATAGCCGAGGCGTCGACTGGTTAGGTGGTTATGTCAGCTCGGCAAGTCTGATGGTATCGCCAGTTGATTTTGGTTACCCGGTTAATCTGAAACTCAATGGAATCGAAGAAGATATTGAGTTTGATGAAATAGCGGCGCCGTCCATTACCTTTGCAATGGGGTTCACCGACTATCCGTTAACGCTCGGTATTGGTTATCAAAAAGGTCGTACGATTGAAATGAGCAACGAGACGGAAGACCGCATGATTATTTTCTTTGCGTTCGATATGCCCTTGTATAATTTTGGCGGAGACTAGCAAAACAGCTTAGCTGTGGAAAGCGGTTCGGTTGCTAAAAATTCTTACATTTTTTCGGTGTAGTAAATCATTGTTGTCGATCCGAGCTTTTTAACCTGTGCTATGCTGTTAGCAGCATTCGCAGAGCTGTGGTTGCCTTCCCTGAGATTCAATGTGCGGAAAAGTAAGCTTGTCGAGAACTAGAAAATTAATAACGAGGATACAATAATGCTCAAATGGATACTCGCGCTTAGTTGCACGCTCATTCTTTTTTCACCCGTTAGCATTGCGCAAAATAATGCGGACAATCAAACCAAAGCGATTTTAGTCACCGGTGCCACCAGTGGAATTGGCCTGCGAATTACGGAACATTTAAGTCAACAAGGCTATTTTGTTTACGCTGGCGCACGGAAAGATAAAGATATGGCGCGTCTGAATAAAATGAAAAATGTTCAGGCGGTAAGGCTCGATGTCAATAATCACGAACAGATAACCGCGGCTGTTAAAACCATCGAAGAAGCCGGGCGAGGGTTGTACGGCCTGGTTAACAATGCAGGGGTTGTAGTTCTGTCACCTCTGGTTGAGATGGAAGAAGAGGATTTTGATTTTCAGATGCAAGTGAATCTTTATGGTCCTTATCGAATCACTAAAGCATTCGCGCCATTAATCATGAAAAGTAAAGGCAGAATAACAACCATCAGCTCTATTTCTGGTATTCTCTCAGGCCGATTTTTCGGCGCTTACAGCATGAGTAAACACGCCATGGAAGCATTTTCTGATTCTCTCGCGGTAGAAATGGCGAGATTTGACGTTAAGGTGAGCGTCGTTGAGCCAGGCAATTTTGAATCAAAAATTGGTGACAGTTTTCTCAAACGTTTCAAAGAAAAGCAGCGAAGTTTTAAAGGGACGCCTTATGAGGAAGACTGGAACGGATTGTTAAAATATTTTGAAAGTCGACAACAAGCCGCTGATCCCATCGCGGTCGCACACGCAGTCGAGCATGCGCTATTTAATGAAAACCCAAAAATGCGTTATATGGTGGTGCCCAATCAGCGTGAAAACGATATCACGTTAAGACAACAGATTGCCGAACTTGTGCAGCTGAATCAACAACAGGACTATTCTCTCAAGCGTGACGCGTTGATAAAAATCTTAGATGAAGAGCTAGCTAAGCAAGCGGAGTAGCGACGTCTTTGAATTTTGCTCGCTGTAAGAGTTGCTCGATTGCACGAATCGCTTCAAACTGACATTAGAGAATTTGAAGCGATTGTAGATTCGGACCCTAGATTGTCATTAAGGTAACGGAATGACTTTTGATACCCCTCTATCTCGCGAGTCAGAAGCCGGGACTAGCGTATCACCATTATTCCAGATGACCTGCACATCACCAAATTCCCAGCTATGAGGTTCAACGCGATAGCCACGCTTTTTTAAGGCTTTAATTGTCGAATCATACAAAGGACGAGAAATGCTTTGCGTGATAAGGTCGGGTGGCAGAAGTTGATGATGAAAACGCGTCACACTGGCAGCTTCCAATGGCGTCATTTGAAAATCCAGAATGTTCACAATGGTTTGAAAAACCGAGGTGAAGATTGTTGATCCTCCTGGGGTGCCAAGTACCATCACCGGTTCGTTATCTTTTAATAAAATAGTTGGCGACATGGAAGAAAGCATTCGTTTACCGGGTTGGATTTCATTGGCCGTTTTGCCGACCACGCCAAAAATATTGGGTACACCGGGTTTAACACTAAAATCATCCATTTCATTATTGAGTAAGAATCCCGCGCCTTCCACGACGGTTCCGGCACCGTATCCCCAATTGATAGTATAGGTGTTAGAAACCGCATTTCCGTCACCATCGACTATCGAATAGTGTGTGGTATTAGGGGATTCCAGGCCAGGACTAACCGAGTCGAGAGTCGAGATTGACTTAGGGTTGACTTCCATTGCTCGTCGTTTGATATAGTCTTCGCTGATGAGCTGGCTCATATTGATATCGACAAACGCTGGGTCGCCTAAATATTCGGCGCGATCCGCAAAGACTCTTTTTTCCATTTCCGCGATCAGATGGACATATTGGGCGGAATTGTGCGGCACATTCTCAAATTGGTCGGCGAGATAGTCTTTCATTTTCAATAATTGAATCACACCGAATCCACCAGAACTGGGTGGCGGTGAAGATAGTATTTCAAATCCTCGCCAGTCGGCTTTTAAGGGTTCTCGCCAAACCGCTGTATAATTGGCCAGGTCTTTGTGGCTGATTAAACCGCCCGTCTTTTTCATATGAGCGACAATCTGTTCGGCAGTTTTACCTTGATAAAAATCATTCGACCCTAAATCCGCGATTCGTCTTAAAGTTGCCGCCAATTCGGGTTGCTTAAAGTTCTCGCCAGCTTTTACCTGACCAAAATAGCGATGGAAATTGGTTTTTTGATCAAACCGTTTAAAGTTGTTGTGAATGTCTTGGACTAAAGCCTTCGCGGGTATAAACCCCTTTTCGGCTAGTCGAATTGCCGGTTGAACTAATTGTTTCCAGGATAATTTGCCAAATCGTTGATGGGCTTCCCAAAACCCGGCGACAGTGCCAGGAACCCCGGCAGCCTTGGAGCCGATTAGGCTGGCATTTTTAATGACGTCTTTATCGGCATTTAAATACATGTCGCGATGAGCTGCGAGCGGTGCTACTTCGCGATAGTCGAGAAAATAGGGTTTGCCGTCCATAAATATCAACATAAATCCACCGCCACCGATATTGCCAGCATCAATATAAGTGACTGCCAGGGCAAAACCCGTGGCGATTGCTGCATCAACTGCATTGCCGCCTGCGAGTAAAATTTCTTCTGCAGCTTGAGCGCCGAATTGGTCGGGGATAGCAACTGCTGCTTGTCTGGTGGAGTCAGAGGTGTTGGCTTTTACCTGAGAAAAGGTTGATAACCAATGAAGAGACAACAATACAACCAATAAAGGTGCTAATTTTTTCATTTGACGATATCCGCTGAGTTATTGCTTTTTATAAAATTGGGACTGCTTCAGTTAATGCGATCCTTACTATACCTGTGTTTAGATTAATCTGCTATTGGGGTCATAGTTCGCTGATCGACCTGTTTGTGTTGATTGAAGTCTACTACCTTGAAAAATTTCACTCCTTCGGCTCGGTGGCCGATACCAGCACAAAATATTTCGCCGCAGTCACTGACATGAAAAGCCAGGTCATTGGGGCGCATTTGACGCAAACGGATCTGTCGCATTTGTTGATAAAACACCTCGCTATGGCCTTGACCATGCGAGAGGCGTTCGATTTTTAAGCCGATATCAGAGGAAAAAAAGTCGAGTAAAATCACGCCGTATCTGGCGGCAATCGATTCGTATTGGCCTTGCCGACAATATCGAATGGAACAGAGCAGGTAGCTATTGTCTGCTAAAATCGCCAGCCAGAACTGTTGCGGCGTATTGGATTGGTATAAACCAAGCGGCGAATCGGCTTTGGACGGCACTCTTGTTTTTTTGCTAGAACAAGCGACGGATAAAAGTATCAAGCTGAAAAATAAAGTGATTCTTAAAATAGCCCCAGGCCACTTAATCTTGAAGGGTTTCATTGGCGATATTTCTCGGGAATTTCAACTCGCCAATTGAATACTTGCGCCGTCGAAGTAAACGCGCCGCTTTCGGGATTATTGACCAGATCGTGTTCAAAATAGTTTTCACCGGCGTATGAATCGAGGGACATTTTATTGATGGCATGGAAGTATAGGAAGCCGTCTTGAGTCGTGACACGGACGTAATAGGTGATTGAACCGATAATATCTGCCATATCGATGCCATCGATTATTTCGTTTAAGAAATCTTTACCGCCAAAAGAGCGATATGTGTTGGCTTGCGAAAAAAGCCCGTTAGAGTGAGGAATTTTTCCGCCGTACCAACGCGCGGTTTCTTTGATCAGGTGTTGGGTTAATTCCTGATAATAGCGACCGGCAAGCAGTTCTTTGGTCGCCGGAGAATCAATTGCAAACTCGATGGGTGCGCCATCGTGTTCTCCGCGTCTGAATTTCTCCAGCTCTTTTTCGGCGGCTTCGCTGGCAATGAGTTCGGCGCTAAATATGCTGATATGTGCCGGAATTCTGATCAGGCCGGAAGCAATACGATTGATCGCTCTTTGTTTATTTTCTGCCTTTACTGTCGATTGCCAGGCCGTTGAGTTGTTATTGGGCGGCGATGTATTTTGAGTATTGTAATTTTCGCTGCCAGATACTTCACCTGCAGATAATACTACCCCTAGAGGTATACAGAGCCGGCATAATACGCGGGTAATTTTTAAGCGCGAAAACAACAAACACTTTCCTGATGAGTGGCTAATACAATGTCCTCATTCACTCTATCCAGTTCGTAGGGTAAATTCAAGCGGTGGAATGGTTTCTCAGGGACTATTCAGGCAGCAAGGTGCAAGGCGGATGAAGCAATACGGTTTCGTTGGCGATTTCTTTTAAAATCGTTTGAGTTGATTCATCGACATTGATGTCGGCGGAGAAGGGGAGCTGGTTGGCAGGCAACCCCGTGATGACTTGATAGAACACATAGGCCGTTAAAAGTGAACCCACCAAATTTGCATGATTGCCATCTAAGTGCAACGAAAGAGTCGGATATCGCGCCAGTGCCAGATTCCAGGCGAGACCGACAGGCGACACACAAGCGGCTTCTCTGCTGGCTATTCCCAGATGCAGTTCATGGACCCTGCTTCCTTCTGCAGGGTTGTTAATTTGTGGGTGCTCCGGAAACAGTACTGGTTTTGCATTGGCTGCTTTAACAATTCGAATCCATTCTTCGGCGGCGTCGGTCGGGTAGTGATACTGGCCTGACGTCGAGTATTTTTGCGCCTGCAAGATCACGTGAGTCCATGGGCGGCTCTGAATCGCAATGAAAGTATCGCCTTGGAAACTGCGTTCATCGAGAAACGCCGAATCGGCCTGTCGAAAACCGTTGGCCTGTTTTTCGCTGCCCTGTTCGACTAACGCGGCAACAAGTTGAGGCAGTCCATTAGAGCCGCTGTGGCTATTGCCAATAAATAAAAGTTCAAACTCTGCGACTGGGTTGATTTCGGTGGACAGATAGGTCGGCACGTTATTGCTTTGTGCATTTTCCGACGAGCCAGATCCGCCGCCACAAGCCATTTGAAAAACGAGCACCAGAAAGAGTAAGCCGGACCGCACGATTGTTTTCATTTGCATATTTAATGACACCTAATCTTCATATCATCAAGAGAGTTATCTAAAGAGAAACATTATTTGAAGCGAAGTACTATTCTAACCGTCTTACAGATAAGCAGAAATCTACACAAGCTGAATGACGAACAAGTCGAATCAGCGTCGCTTGATTTCGAGTTATAGCTCGATTTGAGTGCGTATGCCAGCAGCACCGGCTGATGGAAAGGTGATTAAGTTGTGATGGGGACCGCTAAATGCTGTTTTCACAAAGCGCCCATTGTATATAGCCTGATTATTTTCGTCTTTTTAGACTATTGCCTTGAGCATGGAACGGTTTGGTAAAATCATCTATCGAAACATCATTTTATTCGGGTATTAAATCTATAATATTCAGCCGCTTATCTACCTTTACATCTGCGCGTCAGGGGGTTAGATTAAAGCTTTTAATGGCTAAAAAGGAAGGATGATGGGCTATTTTCGCGCCGATGCTTTGATGATAGGGCAAATGGTAGAAAAAGATTGCCTGCGGTTTAGTGCAGATAATGTGGCGTCGCTTAAGACTTTATTTCGATTGCCGGGTAAGGCGGGGCATGATCATTTTATTGTAGCGACACTATTTGGTGAACAAGCCGAATCAATCAGCCGATTGACATTGGATGATGCCTGGTTTGAGGTCAAAGGACAATTACGTGATCGTTCACCCGAATTTGAATCGCATTCACTGTCCAATATTGCCATTCGCGTAAATGCCGTCAATCAATTACCGCATGCGTCGTCCACGATGATTCACTGTGAGCTAATCGGTCGGCTCACGCACGATCCCGAACATGTGGTTAAAGGAGATGCATTCGAGTTTTCGCGCTTTGCTATCGCGATAAATCGCCTCGAGGATAAAAAGCCTGCTTTTTTTAATATTTCGGTTTTTAAGCCGAGATTAATAAAAGAAGTGAATGAACGACTCAAAAAAGGCCAGGCCGTATTTCTCTCAGGCGATTTAACGCTATTTGATAAAGGCGGTGACTCAGCGGTTCATGGCGCGATCAAACTGGACCGGTATTTAATGATCGAGCGGCAATAGCCGTTTTCAGCCGTGGTTGCCGATCCAGTCAATAGCCGAATGCACGGTTAAAAGATTGCTAGTCATGTGGTTTTAAAATAACTTTGCCATCACTTTTGTGTTCTGCGTAGTGTTCGAGCGCATTAGGAAACTCGCCGAAAGAAAACTGCCCATAAATATCTGTATCAAAAATACCTTGGGCAAATAGTTTTTGAACCTTTCGAGTTAGTGCAAAAACCGCAAGGGCGCTTGAGTGTTTTATATGAGTCGCTAACCAGAACCCTTCGATTCTGATATCTCGAAAAATGACGTCGGCGACTTTAAATGCGCCACCAATGGGGTCGTGAGTTTCGGTGAGTCTTCCGTAAACAATGGCGGTCGAACCACTCGGCATGCAGGCGAGAACGGTTGGCGTCTCTTCATCAGCGACGGCATCGAGCAGTACAGTTGCCGCCAAAGATTGACAAGTCGATTTTAAAGTATCCAAATAATCATTATTTGTGGTAAGCACAACCGCGTCAGCGCCGAGTTTTTTAAGCGGTTCAACATTGGATTCGCTCCGCACTGTGGCAATGGTTTTTATGCCTTTTAATTTCGCATAGCGAATCACGCCTTTACCCACTTGACTAGCGGCAGCGTTGATAACCAAGGCTTTGGCACCTAATTCAAGGGCACGGTCAACCAGACATACGGAAGTGCAGGGATTGACCACAATTGTCGATGCCTGTGCATCGGATAGTTCTTTTCGAACGGGAATACAATACTGGGTGCGAGTAATACAGTATTTCGCCCACACGCCATCTTTTCCCGGCGTCGCAAAAATAGCGACACGTTTGCCGGTCAACCATTTACCGTACAAACCGGCGCTCGCCGCAACGACTTCGCCGCAAGCTTCAAAGCCCGCATAAGCACCATCGACTGGCGGGACGCCGTATTTTCCCATCAGATAGACCAAATCAGAGGGATTGACCGGGGCGGCAGTCACTTTGACCAACACTTCGCCATTTTTCAAATTCGGAAGTGGTTTCTCTTTGAATTCAATACGTTGAGACAAAGCCGCTGAGTCGTTCTGGATAAGTTTCAGGGCAAATCCCTGATTTGTTAATTTGGTCAAAATCTAGCCTTTAGATGTTTGCTGGTCGGATCACTTTAACCGTTTGTTTTCTTTCTGTAAATTGCGAAGTGGTAATTATTTGCGGTTACAGTCCCCAATGCGCTTGAGTCAGGTGGCAGTTTCGTCAAATTGAATATCCCGTTTAAAATTAACGACTAAAATTGGCATATTAAGATCGAATATTTACCGGTCACTGGGATTTTTGACTGCATTAGCAGATATAATTAAGGATACAAATTTAACTGATTAACGAGGTAGTCAAGGTGAACTCGCAAGAATTGAAAAATGACGAAACTCAAGATGATACAAGCATCATCAATACCGGTGCACTTTGGGTGTTGGCTGGTTTTTGCGTGGTGATTTTTCTGATTGTCTGGTTAGCATTTGTCGGTGAGCAATTCGAAATTTTGTAACAGCCCATAAGGCCTGAAGTAAATAAGGCCTAGAATAAATAAGCAAAGGCACTCAAGATAATCTAACAGGCCATCATAAGTTTTAATCGATGTGCGCCTAGATAAATCGCCAGACGTCGGCTAGCGCGCCAGCTATCAGCGCGCCAGGTGCAGCAAATAACAGGACTTCCGGGCTTACCGCTTCAGTGACCATCATGTGAAAAAGCATTGCACTAATCACTGAGATTGATGTGACACAAACTGCCGCAGCGATTGCCGGATTAACCCTGAACCCCAGAAATATCAGTAAAATATCCATGCTCCCGAAAAGAAAAAAGTGGGTGCAGCTTGGCCAGAATTTTGCTGTCGATTGAAATGAATGTTTCGCAAAGAAACCGGTGAGAATAATGCCGCTGAACAAATAAAATATTGAACATTGATTTTTATTAATTATGGCTTACACGAAGCCTTGAACAACAAAAGCAGATTTGAGCAAGACGAAAATAACTTGAAATTAGTCTGCTTAATAGGCGAACAGAAAACTAGTACTTTTTGTTGTTGGTGATACGAAGCGGCGATGCTTAATCGCCACTTCGATTGGAACCGTTATAATGCAGTCGCAGGCGCAAATGGCTTTACGCCGATAGCTTCGTAGATTTTTTCCGGTTGATATAATTTGTCACCGCGAATAACAAGTGATGCTTTTCTTAGTTCGCTAATATCATTAACCGGGTCACCGTCAATTAAAACCAGATCGGCATACTTACCCTGGGTTATCGACCCGGTATGATCTGCTTTACCGACGACGCGCGCCGAATCGAGTGAACCGATGCGCAATACATCGATAGTCGGAATACCTGCCATGGCATAAAGTTCTAGCTCACGCAGCAGCGTAAAACCGGTAAAGTAATCGGTTCCGGGAATAATCGGCACGCCTTTGTCAAATAGTAACTTCGTCATTTTGAGTAGTGCTTCGCCGCCAGCCTTGTATGATGCATCCAATTCTGGCGTATCGATTTTCATGGTCGCGGTTTTTAAACCGCGTTGAAATAGTGGCGGCAAATGCGCTGCGATCGCGGCGTACTCTGGGTCTATTTCTTTGTCGCGGGTTAACAGCAAACTATTGAAAGTGGAAACTGTCAAATCGACCTCAATTCCTTTTTCTGCAAGCATCTCGACAAAATCCTGAACCGGTTTGCTGTTGAGGTCGAGATCTTTGGCTTTCTCGCCGATCAGACTAAAACGAAGTCTTTGGCGCGTATCAATTTTGTCGCCACCAAGGAAATTCAAGAACAGCATATTGATGTGTTGAATTTCGTCAAAACCGGCTTCAACGGCCTGTTCTGCAGACATAAATGCCGGAATATGACCACTTAACCGCAAGCCACGTTTATGGATATGCTCGGCTAAGGCTTTCATCCATTTCGGATCCATGGAGGAGTAAGTTTTAATCTGAATATAACCTCTGTCAGCATACCAATCGACTGCTTTTTTAGCTTCTTCCAAGCTGTTAACCGTGATGCCATTGCCTGCAGAATATTCACTTTGCTTGTCGATAAATCCGGACTTATAAATATGAGTACCGAGATAACCATTTGCAAAAAGTTTTTCTACGTTTTCCATATTATCGGGACTATTGCCAATATCTCTTACGCTCGTCACTCCCGCGGCGATATAATTAAAACCGTCAGTTTTGGATAAATGACCATGCATGTCCCAGAGTCCAGGGATTAAGGTTTTTCCTGTCGCGTCGATTACTTTGGCATTCTTGGGGGCCACAATTGATTGAGCCACTTGTTGAATGGTTTTGTCATTGACGAGTACGTCATAGCCTTTCATGACTTTTCTGTTTTCAACATCGACAACATTGGCATTTTTAATCAAAATCGGCTGTTTTACTTTCCGGGTAAGGCGTGCTGACAGGTCGGCGTAGTAATCGTGTTCAGCTTTTTCTGAGAGCGCCTTGAGTTTTTCAAAAGTGTCGAGCCCCCAACCCTCTCGAATGCCTTTGACGAATCCACCGATCGCCATCGAAAATAAATGCCCCTGGTCATCGAACCACAAAAACTGGGGGGTTAAATTTAAGCCAGAGATGGCGTACAAATAAACGTCTTGGGATTGACCATTTTTCGCAATTTTTGTTTTCGTGACTTCATGAAGTTGTGCGCGCCCCGATGGAAATAATTCGATTTGTTTAAAAGGCGAATTGAGTAATGCCTTCACCATCGCGGAATTGTTCATACCATCGACTGCGACATAAAACTGATTATCCTGAATATCCGTGTCACCGTCATCTGCGCGGCTGTACCATTTTGCGACACCGTCTTTGACTTCAAAGTGTTCGTCAACGGGGGCGCCAAATGCTGATATCCCTTTTACTTTGACTTCAATCGGAAAGCCTTTGTCGTTGAGTCGATAAGACTCATCCATGGTTAACCGGCGATTATTCCAACTGAGCTCTGTTTTGCTGGAAAGTTGCTGATTGTCTGGAATTGTAGTGATTTGTTTGCCCATTAGCCCTTTGTCGTTATAGAGCTCAAGGACGAGAGTCTGAGATGCATAGAGGTTGCTGGTAAAAAGCACAACGCCAGCGAGAATGAATTGTTTAATCATTGCTTGCTCCCTGTTGATTGTTCTGGTTATTGGTTAACTGCTTGTTACATCGGTTGTTTACTTGATTGAACAAACACTATATAGCAAAGTCGCCTGAACACCAAAATTCCCTGAACACTACAATTCTCTATTCACTACAAAGAATAAAACTAGCACGGTTGTGTCGTTGGCCCGAAATTTGTTAAAAATCGCGCTCACAAATTCTGGTAATAAACCACTGTTGCAAGGGCGATAACTGAATTGCCAGAATAATCCTGTTCTTTATTCGCTTATTAGTCAGGCGTATGGAGAGGATTTCTTAAATGCTAGAAATGTTTTTTTGTCCAGGTCTATTCCGTAGCATCGAGTGTGAATAAATCTGTCATCGAGATGGTATACACTGGAATTATATAAAATATATTTGATTTCGTTTTTTCCCTGAACCCGCGCCGGATAATTTTTTAAAGTTTCAAAGTTACCTAACCGATTCATCATGTCGTTAAGTACTATTTCATCAAGCTGAAATTTTGAGGTTGGCTGGCCGACGTATTCTTCTTCAGTGTAGCCGAGCATGTCCAGCTCGTATTGATTTGCATAAACGATTATACCTTTTGCTGAAACCGCGTGGATACCGACAGAGCTGTTCATTAAAAAGTTGTTAGTTTCTTCCGATAACATACGCAACCCTGATAATGTGATCTGGTTTATGTTCTAAAATAATGCCGCGAATGAATTGATGGGACAGTCTTAATTATAGGCCTATGAGATGAGTATAATCAGAAAGACATAGATTGTTTTTATATCAAAAAGTAATTCTTGTAAGTTTTCTCGCATAAAATACAAAAATAGGCGGAGCTATCGACCAGGGTTGATTGCACAAAAACTTGGATTGACTGATTAAAGAAATAAACACCGAGACTTTTAGATTAAAATTCACTACAAGCGTCTATTTTTCTTCGGAATTTTCACTTAGTCGCTAAATTTTCTTATACTCTGTGCACTTAAAATATGCAGGAATACTCGGCATGGAGGCTATCGTGAAAATCACATTTCTATTGGTTCTTTATTTCTTAATTTGTTTAACTAGTCAATTGGCTTTGGCCGGCACCCAATTGTTGATGAGCAATCAGCAGGCGAGCGATGCGGCTACAACCACGGAAATCGCCATCCAAAATGGTAAGTTGCGACTCGAAGATAGCGACAGCAACAAGCGCGATAGGCAGTTGATGATATATGACAGCGCGACCGATTCAATGATGGTCATCAATCACAATGAAAAGTCGTATACCATTATTGACGCCAATACGATGAACCAGATCCAGCAAGAAATGGCTCAGGTTAAAAAACAAATGGAAGAACAGCTTGCCAATCTTCCTCCCGAGCAACGAGCAATGGTGGAAAAAATGATGCAGGGTAAAATGATGCAGGGTAAAATGCCGATGATGTCTGACCCACAGGCCGAATCCAAACCCAAGCCAAAAGCTCAAGTTAATAGCACGGGAAAATCTACCAGCATATCTGGGTTTGATTGTGAGTTTGTCGAAGTGACGACCTCAGGAGAGAAGAAGCGTGAAATGTGCGTGACGGATTGGGGCAATCTGGACAACGATAAGGAAGTTGCAGCGGCCTTTAAAGGAATGATTGGATTTTTCGACAGAATGTTTCAGTCAATGCGAAAAATTGCGCCTATGATGGAAGAGATGCCATTTTCTGAAATTGAGCAGATAGGCGGTTTTCCAGTTCAAATTAAAGAGTTCTCGGGCGAACAGGTAAAGGCAGTATCAAAGCTATTGTCCGTTAAATCGCACGATTATTCCGCTCAAGACTTTGAACCGCCCAAAGACTACCGTAAAAAAGAACTGATGTCAGTCCGCTGAGCAGACGCTCCTATCATTCATTCATTAGCCTTGTAGGCCAGTGGTTATCGGTGCTTGCAAGGTCGCCCGGTGTTTGATTACTCAAAGTTAGGCTCAAATATGGGCTCAATCCCGGCGATTTAGCCGTAAAAAGCTTGTCTGACCAGTTTAACTCTGTGTTACAATGTGCCTGTTTTTTAACCGATATCTCATAATATGATAGATATCACGCACCACAAGAGAGATCCTGACACAGCAATGACGTATTTGAGTAAATTGAAACAATCCGCTTTATCCTTGATTTTTATCTACTTAGTCATTTTTTCTGCTGACGTTTCCGCTTTGTCTGAACAATGCCACCATATTGCAAAAATATTAGATGCTAAAGCTAATAACTATTCAGAATTAGTCGATATCAACCGGTTTAATTTGCAGCAATCGCCTTTTTCTCAGGCCGGCCAGGATAATGTAGAAGCGGCCTTATCTCTGCCTTCGGCGGAAAAATGCCAAGTGACCTGGGTACCCGAGCAAGCGGAATTTAGCTATATGTGCGATTGGAAAAACCAGAATAAAGATGCTGCCTCCACTAACCTTAATGTCATAGGCGATCTTGTAGAAATGTGTCTGGTGGAATCCGACTTAGCCTATGACCGAGTGAATCCCAAGTCGATGGGTAATTTGTCATTTATCACTTTCTATTTCGCCAAAGAAACGAACCTGAAAATCGTACTCATGAAAATGGGGTCAAGAGTTAAGTCCAGCTTTGAGTTTAGTCAAAATCAATTAGTCAAACCACGTTCGCAAGTCAGCGAAAACGGCAAATATGACCTTAATGTAGTGTGGCCTGAACTCGTTGTTCAATCAGATAAAGAACTGCAGGCGCAAAATCAGATTAAGGAAAATCAGATCAAGGAAAAACAGGCCAAGGAAAAACAAGCGCAAGAAACTCGGGCTCGCCAGGCGCAAATAGAACAACAACAGGCGCTGGCTGAAAAACGTAAAGCGGAGCAAATCAAACAGACTCAACAAAAAAAGACCCAGCAAAAACAGACCCAGCAAAAACAGAATGTTGTCGTAAATACCGCCTCAGGCCAGGCTGTTTCAACGCCTGCGGTTGATAAAGCGGCAACTGAAGTACAAAAAAGCACGGGTGAAAACGCTGCTACCGCGGCACTCGTTCAAGTCGCTAAAACGGCAACCGAATCGGTCAGCGACAAGGTTTCGCAAAATCAGGCTATTCAAGCCTTGGCTAATGGTGAGAGCACCATTGCAACCACTGAGTCTGACGAACAACAACAATCAAAAGCCAATCTGGTGGTGGCGAAACTGGATCCAAATCTGACCCGCTGCTGGTATTTCGCAAGTTATACTTCAGCCTATCAGGACCAAAATGCTGATGACCAGCGGGCCTATGAAGCGGTGCTGATTTCACATGTTAATTACATTGATGTTGAGTGGAGTGACGCTTTGGAACAGTCCTTCAGGCAGAGCCTCGGCCAACAGGCGGAAAAAGCCTGGCAAACGCAAAAACCAGCGGATTCTTATTTTTATTATAATTCACAGCCATTTGGCCACTTAAGTTGCGATCAAGACGCGCAAGAAAGAATCAAAGTAATTCGAGAGACAATGAAAAGCGCAGATTGGGTCGGCGAATTTGATGCAACGCTAAACTAACCTGCTGATTCCACCTCCCTTGGCTTAAGGAAAGGCCGGGGAGTGACACCAATAAATGATAAAGTGAATCTTGCCCGCTTTATTTGACGCTCTATTTCTGCTTTTTAGACCACGCAGTAATATTAATATGCTTCTTTTTGGCTGCGGCGGGATCTTCTTTTTGTGGAATGGATTTTCCACGAACCAGGCGAAATGTTTGCTCCGGAAATTTCTCATTGATTAAGGCTATTGCGCTATCAATATCAGCAGCCTGAAAAGTTTCCGTGGTTTCATTTTTAGTGCCAATGGCAATGTGTGCAGTAAAATAATTCAATTGAGTACCTTTATCGTTCTCTCTGATAACACACAATAGCAAGATTATGAGTTATCAGATAGTGTTGAAGCAAAAAAATTAATATCGTCCGCGCTTTTTCTTGGGAACTTCAAATTTTACCTGAATGTTTTTATCGGCAAATAGCTTCCCGTTAAGGCCTTTAATGGCCGCGCGGGCTTCATGGCCTTCCATTTCGATAAATCCAAATCCTTTACAGTTGCCCGTAAAAACATCCATAATTATTTTTATGCTTCTGACTTTTCCATACTCGGAAAATAGTGATATTAATTCTGCTTCTTTGGTGGAGGGTGGTAAATTTCCAACAAATAATTTTTTCATTCTATACTTCCATTAAATAATAATTAGCCTGGTCACAGTTCTTGTTAAAATAAATAGCTTAAAAATAAATCGGCTTAGAATTTCAGGTTCGCGATGACATTATTTAAATGCATTTGCGCTTCACTGACGGTAGCACCGGCTTTTTTTGCTTCGCTAGTTCGGGTTCGCATTTCAATTTTTTCGATATAAACCTTAGAACAATGACTAACTGCGGTTTTAATTTTTTCGACGAATTGTGTGATCTCATCGACATTTCGTACCCAGGTCTCGACAACTTTTCCGTTGTCAGGTTTTATTTTGACAGGGTAGGCTGCGTCTTTCATTTGATTATTAAAATCTAGAATCCAGTCTTTCGGCGCTTGATGATTTAACTTAAAGTACAACTCGATATAGGGCTCTTTTCTGATCGTTGGTGGGCGGCTTTCATCGAGCCCAACAATTTTTAAATCACGAACATTTTCCATTAAAGCTATTCCTCTGTCTGGTCAGCTAGATGTAGAGTCATTGGGACACGGTTATTTCTGTTACGCCATTGTAGGGTGAGCGAAATAGACCGGGTGAACATTTCCACCGCAAAGACACTAATGATGATCCCTGGGCTACGGCTGTTGATGACTCGTCGGTACTTTGTTTTGGTGCATTAGTCTTCAGTAAAAAGCATTCAATGAGCAAAAGAGAACGCTAGTCTGGTGTGACGTGTTTAGCGGAAAAAAGGACTGGTACTTACACTTCAGAACGAGGTAAAACGTGAACGACAACGAAAAGTAGGCAATAAACAAAAGACTTTCTTTCTAGCTGTAAATGAGTATAAAGGTATTCATCGTTAAATCAACTAATTATTGATTCATTCACTAATGATAGGGGCTGTAGCGGTTATCAGGCCGAATTAAATTTCGTTAATGGGGTAAAACTGAATAATTTACAAATGCTAGCGCGTGGGAGATTAGAAAGCAAAATGCCACCTGTTAGCTAAAGAAACCGATTGGATAAGGGAATACCGGGCCATACCGGTCAAGGAAAATGGCGCGCTGTTCTTGAGCTAGCTGTCTATTTACCTTTCTTCCTATTGTGGTACCTATTGTGCTATCTGTCGACCTATCTGTTGTTCAAATTGACTGTCCTACAATGTTAGACTGTCTTTCAAACTACCTTCGTGGAAGTCTGTGATAAAATAAGCATGATAGAGCGAGGACCCATCCTGGCTCGCATCAGGCGGATGCGGCGTGGTTGTCGCTTCGACTGGAAATCACGTCGTGCCTGGATATTCGCAAGAAATATTATCAAAGCCAATCTCAAAGCCAATCTCAAAGGCAAAAACGCTGCCGCTACGGCGATAGGCGTCATGATCGTGTATCGGCACCGCTTCGCAGCCTTCAAGGGAATCTTCAACGGCATTACAACCGGTAATTAGCAGCTTTTCATTAAAATGATCTTAATAGGAAGCCGGTTATAGCAAAAAATCAATTTACGACTATGCTTTAGTTAATCTAGATAGAAAAGTGAAATCATGAATAAGCTAAAATATACCTTTTGCACCTGCATTGGACTACTTCTGATTGCCTGTGTTGAAGGCAAATATGAGAAAATGTCCGATTCTGAATTGCGAGAGAAAAAGCGTCATTGCGACAGTATTCCCAAAAAATCAGCCGTGTTTGCAACCGGCTGCGAAAATGTGCGAAAAGAACTCGAGCGGCGAAAGAAAAATAAAGCTAAAAAATAGTGGATGCGCGATTTTAATCATGTTTGTTATTTCTATCATGTTTGTTATTTCGATCATGTTTGTTGCGTCCAGAATGTTTGTTCTTGTCTGAACGAATTTTCGTAAGGGCGATTTTCTAAAAAGTGGTTTTGTTGAGTCAGTTGATTGAGTCGATAAAAAGTAAGTCCACGAGTTTTTTACCCTTAAGTGTTCTTAACGCTTCAAAATTTGAAAGCCAGTGACCGTCCTGCTAGTCTGTAAACACCGATCTAACTGTAATCCAATGAGAATAAAAATATGAAAAATCTAATTTTCCTGATCGCCCTTGTGATTTTTTCTGGCGACCTTTTGGCCACTGCAACCACGCCAAACGAAGAGTCTGCGTTATCACCTGCAAATTTGCCGACTTTAATTCAGGCGAAAGGCTACGTTGATGTTGATAAGGGGCGACTGGTGTCGCCAGCCAATATTTTAATTGAAAACGGGCTAATCAAAGCGATTAATCCGAACGAACTTCCTGAGAATATTTATCGTATTAAATTACCGAATAAAATTCTCCTTCCGGGGTTAATCGATATGCATACTCATCTTGATCTCGATTTTAATGGCAGTTGGGATCATATTTTTACTAAAGAAAATGCCAGCAAAGGCGCAATAAGAGCCGTTAGAAATGCCGAGTTAACACTGATGGCCGGATTCACGACTGTCCGGAATATGGGGCAAGGACACATCACCACCGATTTAATCAATGTGGCGTTGTCTGAAGCCGATAAAGAAGGCTGGGTGAAAGCGCCAAGTATTTTCCCCGCAGGTCATATGGTAACTATCGAAGGTGGCCATGGCGATCTTACCATGGGGTACGCCGAGGGATTAATAGAAGTCGGGCCAAAGCATGGCGTGGTAAATAGTGTGGACGATGTGGTTAAAGCCGTCAGGTACCAGATAAAGCACGGCGCAAAAGTGATTAAAATTCACGCCACGGCGGGCGTATTATCGCTCGAAGAATCGGTCGGCGCGCAGCAGTTGACTGATCATGAAATGAAAGCCGCTGTTGAGGAAGCGCATCGTCACCATATTAAAGTCGGTGCACATGCGCATGGAACAAAAGGCATTATTGCGGCAGTGGAGGCGGGTGTTGACTCAATCGAACATGGCTCGTTAATTGATCAAAAAGCGATGCGATTGATGAAGTCCAAAGGTACCTATTTAGTGCCAACGACCGGATTGGTTGAATATATTCAACCTTTACTGACTAAAATGGATCCTAAGATGCGAGCTAAAGCCGAGTATGTCTTACCCATGGCCAAAGAGCGATTAGCTCAGGCGATTAAAGCGGGTGTGAAAATCGCCTTAGGCAGTGATTCTCCTGTTATTCCGCACGGACAAAATGCTGCTGAAATTGTTGCGCTCGTCGAGCGGGGCATGAGCAATACGCAGGCGTTGCAAGCCGCGACCATTAATGCGACGGAGCTGTTAGGCGTCGATGACAGAGGAAGAATAAAAGTCAACCTGCTTGCCGATGTCATCGCGGTAGATGACAATCCATTGGAAAAAATTGAGACAATGATGAAGGTGTCGTTTGTGATGAAATCTGGTGTCGTCATCAAACAAAACTAATTTTTATTTTACCTGTCATTTTTAGTAAATAATCATCTCAATGGCAGGTAAATTTTAGATAGAAAAATCTATTATTTTGTAACTCCGTTAAATTTAATTGTATGAGTTTTTATTTTTATCTCGTTCTGCTAAGAAATCCTCCCGCATATTTGAAAAACCAATAATTCTAATTTTTGTTTACCCGTTCTTTATTTCAATTTGCAATGATATCTCGAATTGCCTTTGTACAAAAAATAATCATGCTCTAGGCTGCGTTAGCTGTTGTAACTTGATTAAGAAATCAATTTTCTAATCAAAAGCCAGGCGAGGAAATCGCATTTAGAATTTCCTTAATCTTAAAAACGATAAGAATTAAAGGTAATCAAATGAAAACTAAAACAACACTCGCGGTCAGTGCAGTTTTGCTCGGATTAATCGGTGCCACCACGAGCAGCGCAGCCGAGAAAATCGCCCTCAGTGGCAACCTGGAGGCAATGAACAGACTTGCCGATACGGCAAGTATACAGGCGACATCGCTTGAACAACAGATGGGGCTTTCCGCATCAGGCGCGTTAGTTGAAAAGCGACGATACGTTAATCCCGATGGCTCCACAACGGTGCGTTATCAGCAGCAGTATCAGAACTTACCTGTGATAGGGGACGATGTCATTATTTCACGCTTTCAAAACGGCAATGTTAAATCTGCACACGGCGCGGTTGTCAACGGAATTGCCGCCGATGTTATTAATGTTACGCCTAAATTAAAGGCGAACAAGGCTATGCAAATTGCAAAACGACTAAGCGCCGGCGGTGCGCAGTTAAAAGCTATTCAATTTGAAAACGAGTCTAACCGCTTAGCGATTTGGCTAGATGGAAATAATAAAGCAAGACTGGTTTATGAAGTGACTTATATGCAACATGGAGAGCAGCCGTCTCGCCCATATTTGATCATTGATGCAATGACTGGCGAAGTTCTCAAACAGTTTGATAATTTGCAAACCGCCGATGCAACCGGTCCGGGCGGAAATCAGAAAACCGGACAATACGAGTACGGTACGGATTTTGGATTTCTGGATGTACAACAATCTGGAAGCACTTGTACCATGCAAAACTCGAACGTGAAAACCGTTAATTTAAATCATGGCACCAGCGGATCGTCGGCGTATAGTTTTAGCTGTTCGCGCAATACTTTTAAAGAAATCAACGGTGCGTATTCTCCGCTCAACGACGCACATTATTTTGGCAATGTTGTTTTTGATATGTACAACGACTGGTTGAATACCGCGCCGCTGACATTTCAGCTAAGTATGCGAGTGCACTACTCTAGTAGCTATGAAAACGCATTCTGGAACGGTAGCTCGATGACTTTTGGTGATGGTGCCAATACCTTTTATCCACTTGTGAGTCTGGACGTGTCAGCGCATGAAGTTAGTCATGGATTTACTGAGCAAAACTCAAATCTGACCTATTCTGGAAAGTCCGGTGGGCTCAATGAAGCATTCTCGGACATGGCCGGCGAAGCGGCCGAGTATTTTATGAATGGCAGCAATGACTGGTTGGTTGGCGCGCAAATTTTTAAAGGAAATGGCGCACTGCGATACATGGATGACCCGACCAAAGACGGTCGTTCCATTGGGCATCAGTCTGACTATACATCGGGAATGGACGTTCACTATAGTTCAGGTGTGTACAACAAAGCGTTTTATCTACTGGCTAATACCGCCGGGTGGGATACGCGTAAAGCTTTTGAAATTTATGCGCGCGCTAACCAGCAATACTGGAGTGCGAATACAAATTGGGACCAGGCCGGTGTCGGTGTATTAGATGCAGCTTGTGATCTAGGCTATTCGGTCGACGATGTGCAGGCGTCGCTCACCGCCGTAGGCGTTAATTCCAGCCCCAGTAATCCCACCTGTGGTGGAACAGAACCTCCAACCAATGAGTTGGAAAATGGTGTACCGGTTTCTGGTTTAAGTGCCTCTCAAGGAGATTCACTCAACTACACCATGGAAGTTCCAGCGGGTGCCACAAATATCAGTTTTAATATTAGTGGCGGATCGGGCGATGCTGATCTTTATGTCAGATTTGGCGCGGCACCTACCGATACAACTTATGATTGTCGACCCTACCGCAATGGGAATAATGAAACCTGTACAGGTAGCAGTTCGGGAGGCACTTATTATATTCGCGTTAAAGCTTATACCACTTTCTCAGGTGTGACTCTCACCGGAAGTTATACTGAAGGTGGCGGTAACCCGGGCGACCCAATTAATGAAACTTACAGTAATATTTCTGTCGCGCGTGGCGCATGGACTTATTACACCGTCGACTTGAGTGCAGGCTATTCTGATTTAGATGTTTCTATATCTGGCGGTAGCGGTGATGCGGATCTGTATGTACGTCAAGGTGCTCAACCGACAACTAGCAGCTATGATTGTCGTCCGTATCGTTGGGGCAACAATGAAACCTGTTCATTTACTAATCCTGCTTCCACCGTCTGGCATATCGGTATTCGAGGCTATAGCGCCAGCTCTGGCGTGACCTTAACGATCCAGGCTAACCCTTAGGTCTGAGCAACAGTCCTTCTTTCACTCGCTCATGTAAAGTGAGAGAAGGCGTTGTTATTCAATGCTTATTGACCTGATGATTCGGGTCAATAAGCCACTCTGATGTTAATCATCAACAATTAAAAACAAAGGTGAAGCATGAAACAATTAACTTCGGCAGCGGCGTTAATTGTCGGCAGTCTAATGGCAATTAATCTATCGGCAGCAACGTCCAATGGACAGTTACCGGCCTCGCAAACTATCAGTCAACCTGAAACCGTCTGGGTCACTATTGGCCAGGACGCATTTGATAAAATCAGGCAGAGCAAAAAGCATGCTTTGCAAATTAAAACGCCTGATCAAATTTCGCCCCACCTATTAACAACGAGCCAAAGTAGTCAACTGGTGAATGACATAAAAGTCATCAGTTTACCGGCCAATCAAATTTCGCAATTAAGTGAATACATGCACCATGAATTTAACCGGTGCGGAGGTTTCGTTTTTCACGACTCACTCGATGAAGCCGTCAATTATGCTTCTCAGTCATCATTGGATAATCTGAATTCGATCGCCTCGCAGCAGGCAAACTTAGTCGTTAATTACACCATTGATAATCCCAATGGCGTCAATACCTTGCTCAACGCGTTGAACATTTCTAATCTCAATTCAACGGTTGCGACTCTGGCGAATTATCACAATCGTTATTACACCCAGCAAAGTGGTGTCGACTCAGCCAATTGGATTCAGTCGAACTGGCAATCGATAGCGCAAAGCCGCAATGATATTAGCGTGGCGCTTTTCCAACATAGCTGGAGCCAACCGTCAGTGATTGCCACCATTGAAGGCGCGATAAATCCCGATGAAATTGTTGTTATTGGCGGACATCTCGATTCGATAAATTCTTCCAGTCCCACAAGTGGCCGCGCGCCAGGTGCCGATGATAATGCGTCGGGTATCGCGGTTGTTACAGAGGCGTTGCGAGCGATAGTCGCCAGCGGTTATAAACCCGCTCGCACCATTAAGTTTATGGGTTACGCGGCTGAAGAAGTCGGGTTGCGTGGATCAAAAGCTATAGCCGGCGAGTTTGCCGCCAATGGGCAAAATGTAATTGGGGTCGTTCAGTTTGATATGACAGGTAACGCTGGTACGCCCGGTAAAGATATTGTCTTTATGACTGATTATACCAATGGCGCGCAAAATGACTTTATGATGCAATTGATTGATACCTATTTATCCGATATTTCCTATGGTACCAGTGCCTGTGGCTATGGCTGTTCAGATCATGCGTCGTGGCACAATGAAGGCTTTGCGGCATCGATGCCTTTTGAATCAAACATGAATGATGCGAATAGTCGTATTCATACTTCAAGCGACACCACTTTTGATGAAAACCACAGCATCAATTTTGCTCGTCTGGCGGTAACCTATCTGGCTGAACTGGCTAAAGACGATGGCTGGACTCCACCGGTTAATGATAATGTTCTTCGCAATGGGGAAGCTAAAACTGGCCTCGCCGCAAGTCAGGGCACTGCCTTAACTTACACCATGGAGGTGCCCGCTGGTGCCACGAATATTCAATTTGAGATCAGCGGTGGCAGCGGTGATGCTGATCTTTATGTGAAATTTGGTTCTGCGCCAACAGATTCCAGCTATGATTGCCGCCCTTATAAAAATGGCAATAGTGAAATCTGCAATGTCACCGTTAGTGGCGGCACCTATCACGTAAGAGTGAAAGCTTATTCGACTTTCTCTGGTGTCAGTCTCACAGGGCGATTTACGGAAAGTGGTGGCGGCAATCCCGGTGAGCCTATCGACCAGACCATTAACAATATCAGCGTCGCACAAAATGCCTGGGCCTATTACACTGTTGATTTGAGCGAAGGCTATGCAAACCTTTCGGTGTCCATCAGCGGCGGTACAGGCGATGCCGATCTGTATATGCGACAAGGCGCGCAGCCTACCACCAGCAATTATGATTGCCGTCCATATAAATGGGGCAATGAAGAAAGCTGCAGCGAAACAAACCCAGCGGCCACCGTGTGGCACATTGGTATTCGCGGTTATAACGCGAGCTCTGGTGTCACACTGGATATCCAGGCAACCCCCTGAGCCAAAAGGACTATAACGGCAGTTAGGCGCAGGGATGCGCCTTTTTTGTTTCGACACAAGGTAACGAGTGTGAGTGAGTCCTGCCTATGCTCGTCGATGCGGGTTTAATATATTGACCTGGCGAGTTGTAATCGTAGGCAATATCCAAACAGGAAGGGAGCGGCAGGTAGAGCTTCCATGCGCATAATGATAACGAGCGCGGAGCGATAAAGTGGAATTATGGGCGTGACTTGGCTAGCATTAAGATTATAAGCGAGCAGAAAATGCACCAGACACAGGAATTTTTGCTGTGAAAAACAGGGTTAGCCAAAAATTAACAGTCTTCATCATTTTGCTATTCGTGGTGAGTGGTGGGGGCGCCAAGGAAACCAGTCATAGCGAAGCGCTCGAATGTAATCTTTTGGCCGGTTGGCATCACTGGCCACCTTTTCAATACATGGACGACGACCAACAGCCTGTCGGTTTTCAAATTCAGTTGGTCAAAAATCTCGCTAAATTGTCCGGGTGCAAAATTCGCTTTCAAATGCAAACTTTCGAGCAGAACCAGGTGAGTATAAAAAATGGTGAAATCGATTTAGCCTTTGATGTAACACCCACTCAACCTCGCGAGGCATTTGGTTATTTTTCAATACCTTATCGGCGCGAAATGTATGTCCTATATGTTTGGCCCAGTTTTGTCGATAAATGTCGCAGCAACAAACTTGAAGATTTAATTCAAAGTGGCTTTCGATTGATGTTAAGCGAGGGCGTCGTTTACGGCGATGACATTGCGAAGGTGCAGGCAAACGCGTCTTTCAATCAATTTATTCAATACGAAGCAGATAATGAAAAGTTACTCAATTATTTTATCGCTAACGATATTGACGGCATTATTGAAGATCCCATGGTCATGGCATTTAATAAACGCACGCATAAAAAACTTCGCCATGTCAGCCCTTGTCAGATATCGGTGAATACTCAATATGTATCCATGATGTTCAGTAAAAAAACGGTACCTGTCAGTATTGTCGACCGATTTAATCAAGCCATTGAAAAAGCAAAAAAATCGCACAATTATTTACAGCTTTGGGGAATATAACGCTTTCAGTCTTGTGTTGAGTTTTTATCGCATTGTGCTTGGTTTAATGATGGCCTGCACCTCGAATAAAGTCACACCAAAATTTGCTGAAATAGATATTATTACCCCCCACACGTGGCAATCCCATTGATTTGTAGTAAACTTCCTGGCTTATCTGAATAGCGGACGACGAACAAAACGTTTTTAACTCGGCAAGCTATTGAAGTACCTGGAAATTGAAGCATGTTAAACCTGTTTAATCGCAACAAACCATTGTTAGACGAAGATGTGATCGAGTGGATATTCGATTGTTACGCTTGGGCATTTGAGCAGTTTGATAAAGACGTGTTTTTTAATGAGTCAATGCTCGTCATTCCAGATAACAAACATTTCCCCGGCAAAGAAACCACCGCTCATGGTATGGCTAATCTAATTTTTGACCAGGTAAAAAACTACGCTGGAATGGCCCACTGGCCGACTCGCCTGGTTGACCTTGCAGAAACCAATGGGCAAATGCCCCAACAAGGACCAATCAAGATTAGTGGTGCGCTCCGTGGAAAAAACGCCCAGACTCAATTTACGCCGCCGCCTGTTTTTCTCAACTCAGCTTATCAAAGTAGTTTACCGCAAAGTGCTTATCCTCAATCTGCCACACCGGCAGCAGGCGAATCAGCCAATGCATTAACGATTAATCCGATTGGCTTTACCTATCACCAGCAACAACTCAAGAGTCCTGAAGGTATTATTGCCCATTTTGCTCACAGCTTGTCTTATCATCTGGCCTGTACTGCGACCACACCACCACCGGGCGGCAAGGACTATTTGCCCATGGCAGGTGAGCTGACCGGTATTTTTATGGGATTTGGCATTATGTTCGCGAATAGCGCGCACGTCAGAAAAAGTCAAAGTTGCGGCAGCTGCGGCCTCAGTGGACCGGTGCGGCAAGTTTTTCTGAGTGATGAAGAAGCAACATATGCGCTAGCTTTGTTCTGTCAGCTCAAAGGAATAGAAATGAGTCAGGCGAGAAAATATTTAAAGAAACATTTGAGAGGATTTTTTAAGGCCGCACTCAAAGATTGTCAACTCAGACTAACCAGGGATTTCCGGCTGAAGTTAGCGTGAGCGAAAAGTTGTTTACTGGTACGAGTCAGTAAGTGACGCGTGCAGAGTTTTGAATTATGTGCGATAACATTTTTAGGGTATTGAGATTGTTCCTGGTGTATAATTGTGGCATTCCTTTTTGAACAGCGCTCCGCTGTTATTTAAACTATCTAGCAGACTACGCAGACTACGCAGACTACGCAGACTACGCAGACTAGTCATCCAATCAAAGACTAACATTCAACGCTCACGGCGACAGGTATTATATGAAGAAAACGTTTGAACTCACTCATCCCAAGATCAAAGTTGCACGAATGGTTGACGCCGTTAAACATGAAATTAAAAAATACCTCAGAAGAGAGCGAAACAAACCGTTACCAGAAGATGCCGGTTATTGGGATTTTGATTGTCGATTTGGTCCAACTGAAGATCAAGCGACCGTGTTGCACGTAAAAGAAATTAACAAGCAGATTGACCTGGCCGAAGCAGAAGGTTTGACATCTTTTTACGTCGAAATTCTGGCTAAACCGGGTAAAAGAAAAAGTTAACCCATTAAATTTAATGTCTCACCAAAATCAAAACGATGATCTACATGGGGTTAAATTAGCAACCATTGTGTCTCGCTTAGTTGAACATTATGGTTGGCCAGAGCTAGCCAGCCGAATTAACATCAACTGCTTTAAAGACCAGCCATCGGTTAAATCAAGCTTAAAATTTTTGCGAAGGACACCTTGGGCAAGATCAAAGGTCGAGCAACTTTATCTCTCGACCTTTAATCAGACTAACCCGTGGCTTCAATCGTCCGAATAACTACAAGGCTGCCAGCATTGTATCTACATCACTGACAGTAAAGGGATCTTCTGGACAGTTATCAGACATACCTGGCTCGACAAACTGGAGTTTGATTTCGCCATCATCTACCAACATGGAATAACGCCACGAGCGATCACCAAAGCCAAGGTTATTCTTTTTAACCAGCATTCCCATCAGACGGGTAAAGTCACCATTACCATCGGGTAGCATCTTAACCTTTTCGATTTTGAGCTGCTTGGCCCATTGAAACATGCTGAAAGCATCGTTAACGCTAACACAGTAAACGTCATCAATACCTTTGGCTTTTAACTCATCGTATTTGGCCTCAAACCCAGGTAAATGCGTACTTGAGCAAGTCGGCGTAAATGCGCCCGGTAAAGCGACTATTATGACTTTCTTGCCACTAAAAATTTCGTCTGTCGTGACATCTTGCCAGCGGAAGGGGTTTTCGTGATCAATACTTTCATCACGAACTCGGGTTTTAAATGTGACCTGGGGTACTTTGCGATACATAGTCGTTTCTCTCGGAAATTGGTTAAGTCGTTTGATAATAGGTCAAGCTTTTGTATTTGTATAATATATTAAAGTGCAGCCTCTGATAGATAATAGCTATTACTTGTTAAAGGTGTTCAATTGCAGTGAGCCCAAGCCACATTGATTAAAAGCATAATTCCGCTGACAGTTGTCTAATAAGGTCGTATCAATATAAACGGTCGGTTGATTTGATATCCAATCCATCTGCACGCGACTAGCGGTTAATTGCTGTTCATGTGTTTTTGCGTCGGTACAGTGAACGAAATGAGAAGGGCAATCTGCCCCGTCAATTTGTATAAAAGGCATATTAATAGTTTTTTTTATTTAAAATATTTGTCTATAGTTAATTTAACTGGATTATCCGTAAGATTCTTTGTTTACGCTAATTAAAATAACTTTGGACATTTATGCACGACATACTCGCGCTGGAACAATGGAAGTTCAAAAACATCAAGTTTTTCGAAGTTTTATGGGTCGCTATCCTGTATATCATTGCCGCAAGAATTGGGCAAATATATGCGATATCTCCGGGAAACGTCACACCTATCTGGATACCCTCCGGCTTAATGATAGCGCTCTCTCTTTACCTTGGTCCCCGAATCTGGCCAGGTATTTTTATTGGTGCATTTAGTGGAAATGCCTGGGCGTATTTTTCTTTCGAATCATTAAGCGTCAGCTTGAGCGCCATTGGGGCGGGCCTATTTAATGGTATTGGCGATGTGATTAGTACCCTGGGTGTTGCGCGAATTATTTTTTATTTTGCTAAAACAGATTATCCCGTCACTTCTATAAGAGAACTCGCCTGGTATATTTATTGGGGGGTTGTCTGCGGCTCCTTGGTTAGTGCGATTTTTGGCGTATCGGGACTGATGATTTTTGGGTTTACTACGGTTCAAGACATGGGCGCATTACTTTTAACCTGGTTTGTAGGTGATGCGGTAGGCGCGCTGATTTTTGGACCATTGTTATTAAGCTGGTTACATCCGCTAAAGCAGTTTTATCGTTTGTTTTACCCCGTTCTGATTGGCCTGGTCATTTATTCTGCAGCCATTACCGCGATTATTTTTGAGTTGTTCGTATTAACGAAATTACAAATCTTTTTTGCGGCGCTTTTCTTGCCGGTCTTGTTGATCTTGATGATTAATTATTCACAGCGAACCGTGTTCACCATTCAAGCCAGTGTTTCAGCGATTGCAATTTACGCGACGGCGGAAGGATTAGGGCCGTTTTCTAGTGGAACAGGTCAGGGGGAGTTAATTTACCTGCAAATATTTATCGCAATTTTCAGTCTCATTATCTACGCCATCGCCATTATCACTTGTGAAAAACAGCAATCGGAAGTTGAACTGACCAAACAGAAAGCGGAATTAGAGAAACTCTACCGCCAGGACGCTTTGACCGGGATTTGGAATCGCTATCGAATCAAAGAGTTTATGGAACATGAGCTTGCATTATTCGAGAGAAATCAAAGACCCTTTGGAGTTATTTTGATCGATATCGATAATTTTAAATCCATTAACGATGATTATGGTCACCTCACCGGTGACAGGATCCTTGTGCAAGTCAGCGAGTTAATTTCGAAACACATTCGCCAAATCGATCTATTTGGAAGGTGGGGCGGTGAAGAGTTTGTTATTATAGTTTCCGAGACGGATAAACCTTCAATCATGACGCTAGCAGAAAAACTACGAACTGGTATTGAACATCATGAATTTGATATTAAACGCAAGGTGACAATTTCGCTGGGGGTTAGTTTAGCACGACCCGGTGATAGCGAGCTGAAACTACTCGACAGAGTTGATGAGGGTTTATATCAGTCGAAGCACGGGTCGAAAAATCAGGTGAGTTTTATTGAGTAACTGTCGCCAAAAGAATCTTGTTGGAAAACTCAATCTGCTGGTTTTGCTGATTCGTGATATTAATATTTTTGAACTAGAGTGATTGCTTCCCACAGTAAAATTCTCGCAATTATGAAATGCTAGTCGCGTTAGAGGAACCGATTGGATGACCCCTATTTTTATTTCATTACTCGCCATGATCTCTGGACTCGCTTTAATTCTGTGGAGCGCAGATAAATTTGTAGGTAGTGCAGCGGTCATAGCGCAAACGCTAAAAGTGCCAGCGGTTCTAATTGGCATGGTCATTATTGGATTTGGAACATCGCTACCCGAAATTGTCATTTCTTCAGTCGCCTCCAGTAACGGAAACGCCGGTTTAGCGCTTGGCAATGCATATGGTTCGAATATCACTAATATTGCCTTAGTGCTTGGTTTAACAGCGTGTATTGCTTCTATCAGAATTGAGTCAAATATCGTCCGAAAAGAAATTCCGGTATTAATGTCTGTCACGCTTTTATCAGCAATTTTGCTTATGGATGGCAGCTTGTCACGTCTTGATGGAGTAGTGCTTGCAATTGTGTTCGTAGGATTAATTAGCTGGTCTATCTACCAGGGTTTTCGCTTTCGTCAGGATTCCTTTGCGTCAGATGTAAGGGCTGAAATTGGTGCGAGAAATCAGTCAACGCGTTTAACTTATGTGTTACTGGTTGTGGGCTTAATGGTACTGATTGCCAGCTCAAGATTGTTTGTCTGGGGCGCTGTAACGCTTGCGACCGAATTTGGCGTCAGCGATCTGGTAATTGGTTTAACGATTGTCGCATTAGGGACTTCGTTACCAGAACTCGCTTCGTCAATTATGGCGATTAAGAAAAATGAACATGATCTGGCGCTCGGAAATATTCTTGGTTCAAATTTATTCAACTCACTTGCAGTGGTTAGCATTGTAGGTTTAATTCATCCGACTAATTTACCGGCTGAAATTTTAAATAGAGATTTTCCATTTATGGCGATTCTTACTATCGCCATTTATACCTTTTGTCATTTGGTTCGGGAATCGCCAAGAATAACTCGCATTGAGGGGGCATTATTAGTGGTGAGTTACTTTGGCTTTGTTGGTTGGGTGATGTATGAGGTTGTTTAGGAGAGATGTTTGAGCAATTAATAAGCCGGTTAAATTTGGTAGCCAATTTAATAAAAGAGCAGTGTTCAAAAATACTTAAAATAGAGGCGTTGAAATTTAACCTTGTCGTGAGCAGAGACGTCAAGATAATCCTGACCTTACCTCACAAAACTGTCCGGTGGACACCTGTTGCGGACAGATAGGGAACAATCGGACATATCACCTTGTTTAAGGTAATTCCCCACGGCACCAATATTGCATCCTCTTTTAAAGGTGATAATGTTTAATCGCCAATCCATAGTCTAGAAGATTTTATACCGCGAAAATAACACTAAGTAAAAAACGCAAGGAGAGTTTTCAAATGAGAAAGAATAGAATACGGCGCCTATTTATATTACTAATTTTCAGCTTGTGCACTCAGCTAAATGCGAAAAGTTCAGTGATTGACAGCGTTTCTGAAAAACGCGCTGAAGAAATTGACAGAGCATTCAACGAGATACTCGATAAACACAAAATTAATACCGCCGGAATAGGGATAATCAAAAATGGTGAACTCATTTGGCAAAATCAATATGGTTTTCAGCAAACCGGTGTTCCGGCAACCTCTAAAACGTTATTTAATGTCGGCTCAATTACTAAAACTATCACCGCGGAAACAATTTTAAGACTCGCTTCAAAAGGGCTTTTGTCTCTTAGTGAACCCATGGGAGAATTTTGGCTCGACCCTGACCTGGAAGGAAGTCCATACCTAGATGATTTAACGGCTAGAACTGCGATAACCCATACCAGTGGTTTTATGAATTGGCGATTTTATAGCGATGACTACAAACTTAAATTTATCAGTGAACCAGGAACAAAATTCGGCTATTCCGGTGAGGGATTCGAATATCTCGCGAAATACGCCGCAAAAAAGCTAAAAACGCCTTTCGATACACTTGTAAATCAAACAATTTTTGCGCCTCTCGGTATCACTAATGCGGCAATCAAAGTCGAAAAAGCCAATTTTCCTCGTATCGCCAAACCCTTAGATCATGAGGGTAAATTTTACGGTTACTACTGCCATCCACAAGGGTACTGTAATAAGGAAAACGATATTTCTGCCGCTGGCAATATGGTAATTACTGTTGAGGACTATGCTATGTTTTTAATTTCATCCATGCGGGGAGAAGGGTTAACTGAAAAACTAAAGCAAGAAAGAGATACCATTCAAAGTGTTCAAGTCAATCAACAAGAAATAGATTGTAGTAAAGCGCCAGAAGCACAATGCCCCACTCGACTAGGTTACGGGTTAGGTTGGAATATAGCGCAATTAAACGATGACAAATTAATCGGACATCGTGGCTCCGATTGGTCAGTCGTTTCAATGGCGTATTACTATCAAAATAGTAAAGATGGCCTCATTGTTTTTTTTAACGCGCCCAATAAAGCAGGGATTGCAGGCATGGTAGATGCCTTAAAAGTTCTCGATCCAGATTCGCCAGAGATTCATGGTTACCAATTGCGTTTAGCCAGAACAAACGAATAAGACCGAAAATATCGTCAGGCTTTAACAGAATAAATCAGACTGGCAAAATTGGACTTTAACAACCGGACTTTTAACAGACGGACTTTTAACTGACACTCTGCATCTAAACGCTATTAAGCAACGACAGGACAAGGAACAAGTTATGAGCGCCTGCTAGTATTTATCTAATCGGTTAACCTTGAGTCTTTAACCTTTGTTTAACGTGATCTTTATATCTTCTCGAGAGCTTCAGTTCTTTTCCTGAGTCGAGCGTCACAATTGAGTCACCGGTCTCAAGCGGCTGCATCTGTCGAATACGCGCGATGTTGACCATATATGAACGATGTATTCGAACAAACTGTTCAATGTCGAGTGAATTTTCCATTTTATTTGTTGACCTCGCGTGCGGATTTCTTTTTCGGTATCCTATATTTTTGTAGGAACAAGTGATCTAAATTTTTCGCTCAGAATCTCATTTGAGTACTGGACAGGTATAGGCTCTAAAAATGAGTTAGAAGGTTGGGCTAAAGGTGGATTCCGAAAGGAAGACGTGATCCTGAGAATGTTGGTTCGAGCTACCAGTGTCAGTACTTTTTCTAACAATTAAAGATATAAGTATAATGGCTAGTTAAAAAAGTGCTATACTGCACTGCTGATTACTGAACTCACCCAGTTCGTTATTATATGAATACTTCCTACTCTCCGTTCTTATTGATCTCATCTTCAGCAATAACAGTCGATTGATAAAGTATAAGTTCTGAATTAACTTGATGTTTTTATAGGACAAATCCATACGTTTAATTCAAAACAGCTTAGCAAGTCGACACCGAATTACTGACTTAGTAGCTTAGTTCCATTATAGCTACGTAATCTTGGAACGAGAAAAATGACCAAACTACCCACTGAACTAAAGAAAAGTATTGAGAACAAAAGTGTAAAACTGGAAGGTAACGTATCTGCCCATACAATAAGTCCAAAGCAAATGCGCGAAGCACAGCTCAGGCAAAAAATGTTAATCGACAAGAGCTGTCCTTTTGAGGAGCATGGCCTTTGATAACTTCAGTATCTTGTTATGTTTTAAATGAAGTCTAGTTAATAGGCGGTTAATATTGTTATCAACAAAGCTAAAGGAGTAAATCATGTCCAAGGGCCAAGATTCAAAAAAATCAGTTAAAAAGAAGCCGGAAAAAACAATGAAAGAAAAGCGTGCGGCTAAAAAAGAAAAAAAGGCTAATAAAAAATTTTTGTAAGGCCTTTTTAAAAAAACAGACAGCCTAAAAATAAACCAGACACTCTGAGTTTGGGATGTTAACGGTTGGATTCAATCTATTTGAATATTCAAATAGTTTTTGTGATTAGAGACGTTCTTTTCAGTTTGATACTTAAAATGGCAATTCAATTTGGCGTCATTTGAGCCAAGTCTTCGTTTTGGCGAAATTTGTAAGGTGGAAGTTCGTCAGGTGGTTTGAGACCAGCTAAACTGTCTGATAGAGTATTTCGCCTGCCCAACGTCTATAAATAGCCTTGAAAGCCTGCAGCAAATTTACGCTATGTGGGTCGATGAAGCTCTATTACAAGATAAAAATAATAGAGAAACAAAATGGACCGAAAGTCTGGCTGTTGGTCGATTTGAGTTTGCTGAAAACTTCGTCGATTCGATGGGACTAAAAGGGCTAAACCGTTCGATTCATTTAGCCGAAGATGGCTGTATAGTTAAAGAGCCGAGTAAAGCTTACAACGTTATTTTTTTATATAAAAACAGGTGTTTAAGCGATTAAATTGTTATCTTTTTTAATCAAAATACCTTATTTTCAATGGCTTACCAAGGTTCGAGCCCAAGCGAAGTTGCTTTAAAATTAGGGCTTTTAGTGGTGAAAAGATATTCAATTTAGTATTGCGTTTTATTTAATTCAGGATTAGACTACGCGCCATTATCACATCAATTAACTGCAAAGGAGACTATAAATGAACACAATTAATATCTTTTGCGGGTCATTCTCTGAGTAATAATCGCTTCGATTATAAGCCTTAATTACTCATCGTAATTAGGTCCGCCAATTCAAGAAAAATATTAATTTTAACCTATTTCTTAGGGAATTGGATTATGGGCAATCATATTCAAAAATTGTCCGATCGCGTCTGTTTAGTCGCGAACTCGGATACCTGGATCGAAGGAAAAGCGATCCAACAACTAGAAAAAACCGCTGAGCTGGAAGGCATTGTAAAAGCCGCTGGTATGCCGGATCTTCATCCGGGAAGGGGCTATCCTATTGGCGCCGTTTTTTCGTCAGAAAACAAAATTTATCCAGCTTTAGTTGGAAATGATATTGGCTGCGGCATGTCATTATGGACGACTAGTATCAAAATTAAGAAAGTGAATCTTGATAATTTTGAGAAACGACTTTCAAACATTGATATGCCATTGGATGAAGAGTGGGAAGACTATATAGAGTCTCGCTCAAAGGAAAAAGAGCTAGTAAACATGAGCTTTAAAAGAGCTCTGGGGACTATCGGTGGTGGCAACCACTTTGCCGAATTGCAGCAAGTTGATAAGGTTTTTAATGAAGAAATCTTTTATTCGTTAGGAATTGATAAAAAGCAATTGGCTTTGTTAGTGCACAGTGGTTCGCGCGGCTTAGGTGAGAGCATATTAAGAAAGCACGTTGAGCAATTCAGTCATGGAGGATTGGAAACAGGCTCGAATGAGTTTGACGAGTACATGCAACAGCATGAACAAGCGCTTAAATTCGCTGAGCTTAATCGTGAATTAATCGCAAAGCGAATGTTGGAATGTCTCAATGCGAGTGGTGAAAGCGTTTTAGATGTTAACCATAATTTTGTATCTAAAAACATAGTATCTAAACACTCTTCGTCTAGCGCAAATAGCAAAGAACAATGGATTCATCGCAAAGGGGCAACTCCTGCGGATCAAGGATTAGTCATGATTCCTGGTTCTAGAGGAGATTATAGTTATTTGGTTAAACCAAAACTTGATGCCGAAGCTAACCACGATAGTTTGTATTCACTAGCTCATGGTGCAGGAAGGAAGTGGATAAGGTCGGAGTGTAAAGCAAGGCTTTCTAACCGCTATAAAAAGTCAGATCTGGCTCGAACGTCTTTTGGGAGTCGAGTTATTTGTAAAAATGCTGATTTGATTTTTGAAGAAGCACCAGAAGCTTACAAGTCGATCGATTCGGTGATTAAAGCAATGCAGGGTGCAGAGCTTATCGAACCTATAGCTCGATTTAAACCAGTACTAACTTACAAAACACAAGGAGGTTGTTGATGATTTTGTTATTGTTATCCGCAGCTCAAGGTCCTTCTGAATGTTGTTTAGCTGTTTCTCTTGCTTCGAAGCGACTGTTACAGGAAGCGAATGCGAGCAAGGTAGAAATCTCTATTGTTGAGGAAGAGGCTGGTAGAGAGTCAAATTCATTTAAATCGATTCTTTTTAAGTTGGAAGGGAAAGAGGCAAGTGAATTGGTTAAGCGATGGAATGGGACAATGCAATGGATTTGTCAAAGTCCTTTTAGACCAAAGCACAAAAGAAAAAACTGGTTTTTCACTGGCACCTATACATCGTCTGAGGACGAGTGTGGGGATGCTGTAGTCTCTGATAAAGAGTTGAAGTTTGAAGCATGTCGCTCGTCAGGTCCTGGCGGGCAGCATGCCAATAAGACTAGTTCAGCTATTCGAGCTACGCACATTGCAACGGGAATAAGCGTAAAAGTAGAGTCAGAACGAAGTCAACATGCTAACAAACATTTAGCTAAGGCTCTAATTGAACGCAAGATTACCGCTCAATTAGAAAGCAAGCAGGAGTCAGAGAAAAGCGAAAGGCGACTGCAGCATCATTCGATTGAAAGGGGTAATGCAGTCAGAGTTTTTAACGGATTCGATTTTATCGAAAAATAAGATGGACTAGAGATATTCCAATGAAACCGGAAAATATAAAAATAATAAATAGGTCAAAAGGCGAGGCTCGAGTCAAAACAATGATTCGGGCTCACCTCTATTGGTTAAGTGGATTTCCTTACAAGATTGATGAAACAGTTTATTGGTGTTGTCCTGCTTTGTCTGAATTAGACAAGCATCGAGTTTCCGTGACTCCGAAGATGATAAGCAAAGCTCACCGGATCATAAATGAACTTCGAAGAGATTATCCTGTAGCGTTACCAGGTCCCCATTGGGGTCGGACCATAGCAACCAATTGATTTATAATCTGAAAGTATTAATATAGAGCGTATATTTGGGCTTAAGGCCCCATTGGGGTCGGACCATAGCAACCAATTGATTTATAATCTGAAAGTATTAATATAGTGCGTATATTTGGGCTTAAAGCGCGATTTTTAAGCCTGTTTTGATATCTTTAAGGAAGAAGATAGATGCCTAGAGCGAATCGTCACTTTAGTGCCGGAAACATTTGGCACATTACACACCGTTGTCATAAACAAGAATTTCTACTGAAGTTTAAACGCGACAGAAATTGTTGGCGTAAATGGTTGTTTGAAGCCAAAAAACGCTATGATCTGACTGTTCTCAATTACATTGTCACCTCAAACCACATTCATCTTTTAGTCGAAGACTGTGCGAATAATTCGATTTCAAAAAGCATGCAGCTAATCGCGGGACGAACGGCGCAAGAATTTAATGTAAGGAAAAACAGAAAAGGGGCGTATTGGGAAGACAGATATCACGCAACTGCAATAGATACGGGCCAATATTTAACACAATGTCTCGTGTACATAGATATGAATATGGTCAGAGCGGGGGTAGTTAATCATCCGAAAGAGTGGCTTCAAAGTGGTTACCATGAAATCCAAAAACCTCCCAGTCGATATCGCATAATTGATACCGACAGGTTATGCGAATTAACGTCTATAAATAGCCTTGAAAGCCTGCAGCAACATCACTCAATGTGGGTCGATGAAGCTCTATTACAAGATAAAAATAATAGAGAAGCAAAATGGACCGAAAGTCTGGCTGTTGGTCGATTTGAGTTTGCTGAAAACTTCGTCGATTCGATGGGACTAAAAGGGCTAAACCGTTCGATTCATTTAGCCGAAGATGGCTGTATAGTTAAAGAGCCAAGTAAAGCTTACAACGTTATTTTTTGATACAAAAACAGGTGTTTAAGCGATTAAATTGTTATCTTTTTTAATCAAAATACCGTATTTTCAATGGCTTACCAAGGTTCGAGCCCAAGTGGACACGCTTTTTTTGATACAAAAACAAGTGTTTAAGCGATTAAATTGTTATCTTTTTTAATTAAAACACCTTATTTTCAATGGCTTACCAAGGTTCGAGCCCAATAGGACTCCCCAATAGGACCTCATTCTTAATATCCAGAAGAAACTACCCTAATCGCTACCGAGCGATTTGACCAAACTATAACCAATCCCTCTGATCGTTTTGATCTGGTATTCTTCTCCGCTAACCAGGCAAAGTTGCTTTTTTAAATTGGATACAAAATTATCTACGGTACGGTTGTCTACATAAACGTCATCACCCCATACGGAATTAAGAATATTCTCTCGGCTACAAGGTTTGTTAATATGTTCAAACAAATACAAAAGAATATCGAATGCTGTTTTAGTCAAATGCACCTTAGTATCTTGTTTATAAACTTCTCTTAGACTCCAATTAACTTGATAGCCGTTAAAGTTTTGTGATTCACTAGTTATGCTTACGCTCTTTCTTCGAAGTAAAGCTTTTATACGTAGAATTAGTTCAGAAGAACGGTAGGGCTTGCTGACGTAATCATCGGTTCCTGAAATGAAACCCTCAACAACATCTTTTTCCAGGTTTCTGGCTGTTAACATAAGGATAAGTACGTTTGTCTGGCTCCGGATCCAGCGACACAGATCATATCCATTGCCGTCTGGTAACATAATATCAAGCACCACGATATCAACACTATTGTTTGCTAAAAACTGCTGTGCATCTTTGACTAAAGCATGGGAAAAAACCTGGTAGCCTTCAAGTTCTAAATTATCTGCAAGTGTTTCTCTTAGATTATCATCATCTTCGACAATTAAGATCTTAGCGCTCAAGTTCCGTCCCCTTTGTTGTCTTATCAACACCGGGCAATTCAATTGCCCAGGAGGTACCGCTTTTATTTGAGTCTTTTATAGTGATGGTGCCTTGGTGAACTTTCATTATTTGCCGACAAAGCGATAGACCAACGCCGGTGCCTTGTTTGGAGTTAGTACTTGTATCTCGATAAAAATCGTCAAAAACTCTGTTCCAGTCGGCCTGTTTGATACCACAAGCGTTATCTAAAAATATTAAGGTGTTTTTCTGAGGGATAAAGGAAATCTCTACTTTTACTTCAGATTTATCACAGTATTTTATTGAGTTAGAAAATAGATTGATAATGACTAGTTCAAACAATAAGGGGTCGACAAAGTTAAAACAGTCTTCTGGTACACTATTTTTAAATACCAATTTACTTGATTGATGTTCACAAAACTTCTCGTAAACTCTCTCGATCAATGAGCTGAGGTTAACTTTATCGATATTTAGCTCTAGCTCGCCAGACTTTATTTGGTTTAGGGACAATAAATTGTCGACCATCAACCATAACCTGTCGACTTCACTAACGATTTTATCAGGGTAGTCCTTAATGCTAAGGTTCTTGTCGTTTCTCTTTTGAAGGGTTTCAATCATGATTCGAATTGAAGCCAACGGGGTCTTTAGCTCGTGACTGACCAGGTTTATAAAGTTCTCTCGTAAATCAATAAACTCTGCTTTTTTCTTGTTTTTATATGAAACAAATGCAACGACAATGAATAGTGATATTATAAACGTTAGCGTGAGAGCAATTTTGATCATAAAAAAATAATCTTGTTGCTCAGCCTGTTTTCTCCAGGCGTCTCTTTGTATATCAAAAGATAGTTCTGCAACAGTTTTGATAACTCCATCATTGAGGGCGTTGCTAATAGAAAGGCTGTCGTTGTTATCTAAAATTCCCTGTGATTTGAGAGTGTTTTCCACTGCTTCTAATTCGACGTCAGTCGAAAATGGTAGAAAAAGCATCAAGTCCTCAGAAGTTCTAACTGAGATCCATTTATTTTGAATAATTGAATAGTTTTTAAGTGAATTAACATTTAGTGCCAGATTAGGTGCCCAAAGCTCTCGAGCACTTTGATTAAACCAGCTAGCGTTAATATTAGAATTTTCCAGAATAATTTGAATTTTTTCAATAGATCGTTCTACATCCTTATTGGATAGTTTTTCATTATGCTTAAAAATATAGTCTACCAAGGGTGTTATTTGGGAAGAACCCTGAAAGGTAATAAGTTGTATCAGTTCGCTATTCCATCTTGCGTTTTTCTCTAATTGAAGAAACCTCAAGCTGGATATAATTTCTTCTAATACTGGAAGCTGATAGTTTTCTACTAAAGAAAAATAGTTTTTGACCTGCTGGACGATCCTGAGTTGGTCATCAGCCTTTAAAGCAAGTTTGACATCTCGTAGTGCTTTTATTCTTAACTTGCTTTCATTAGATATGTTTTCTAATGCTAGCTTTTTAGAGTTACTAGCACTTTCCGTGTTCAGCTCATCATTTGCTTCATTATCAGGCTTCCTATCCAACTCGTAATATTTCCACAGCGTTGAAATGCTGTTTTTTTGTTCGCCAGAAAATCGTTTGGGAAATATCCATTGGCCTTTATGGTTAGCCATAAAGTTCAGAGGAAGTTTGTTCCAGTTTGAATCAATACTTGATGAAGATATTGGGTATCCCGCTAACTTGTCAGAAATGTTACTTGTTAGAGTTTTTACAATTGTATTTCTCATTAATTGCTGATTATTTTCAAGCAGCAATTTAGCTTCTCGAAACTCAACTGATAACATGAAGAATATCGAAATACCTCCTAATAACACCAGGAGGTAGATCAAGATGAGAACAGGGCTTTTAAAGCGCTTAATCAAGTAATGGTACTCTATCGTAGTCAATATTTGAAACAGGGTGGTTCTGCTCAAACAAGTCGACTCTTGAGTCAATTTTCTGCGCTATTCGAACCTGTTCTTTTAGTATTTGAACTTGTGGTTGTCTTTGGTAAGTGATGGGTAAAGTGCTCAGAAGCTGCTCTATATCGAGGTAACTGTAGACTCTTGCCCAATAAGACTGACGAAGTTTTTCGGCAAACGCTGCTACTGCAAATGATAAGCGGCTATCAGGCGATGCTGACTGGGCGGTATGTTTGACGACACTAAAAGGAATATTCTTGTTAATAAAGTGTACTTTGTGTCCTTGTGGCTTTTTATAAGCAATTGATAGTTTTGCGACTTCTTCGGATGTCGGCTGAGTTTTACTATTAAGCTTTATTTCATATAGAGCCGTAACCTTATGTCCAGCACCAATTTCCCCTCCATCCTTGCTAGCATCGGCAAAATCTTCTTTGTTCAAATGTCTATTTTCATAACCCAGTAGGCGGTAATTTGATACGATATTTGGATTAAATTGAACCTGAATTTTTGCATCTTTTGCGACAATTTGAAGCTGACTATTCAATTCGTCCACAAAAGCTTGTTGAATATCTAGTTGATTGGCTATGTAGAGGTAGTTGCCATTTCCCTGGTTAGCTAATTGCTCCAACAAATGATCATTATACATACCTTTGCCAACACCTAAAGTCGTCAGAAAAATCCCTTTATTCTTGCTTTCCGATATTTTTGCAAGAATCGATTCTGGTGAGGTCGAGCCTACATTTGCCATTCCATCAGAGGTTAGAATTACGCGATTATTAAAGCCCGGTTGAAACATGCTTTCAGCGAGCTCATATCCTTTTAACAGGCCTTGTTCCGCATTTGTGCTTCCGCCTGATTTTAAAGTATTTATTGCATTGAATATTTTGCGCTTATTTGAAGCCTTGGTAGGGTTGAGAACAACCGTAGCATTATCATTGTAAACGACTAATGCGATGTGGTCGTTACGGTTAAGCTGCGATACAAGCGTCGTCATCGCATTCTTTAATAGGTCTAGTTTGTTGTCAGATGCCATAGAGCCAGAGACATCTGCGACTAATACCAGGTTGCTTGGATTTCGTTCTTCGTCACTTAACGTTTTGGTCTGTAAGCCGATATGTAAAATATGATATCCAGTACGAAAAGGAGAGGGCATAGCTTCAGCGCTAATCGAAAACAATTGCTCATTTTGGTTATAGTGATACTCCATCGAATTAACGAATTCTTCGATGCGGATGCCGTCGGGGTGAGGGAGTTGGTTTTGGCTGAGCATTGCTGAAGCCAATTTGTACGAGCCGTTATCTACGTCCATGGAAAAGGTCGATACAGGGTTATGTTCAGTTTGAATAGTGGGGTTAACCCGATAACGTTTAAATATTTGACCAGAAGCTTCTGGGCTGTTTGCTATTGTACGAAATAATCTTTCTTTATCTGCATCAGAAAGCAGCGCTCTTTGATTGTTCCTTTCACGGAGAAAGATTGCTTCTCTTTCTTTATTCGTTAATTCTTGCTTAGCTTTATTTTGTTTAACCAATAATAGCAGTTCATCAAGTGTTTCCGCTGCAGGCTTGCTAGGTGAAGGTGCAACCGGTTCAGTTTCAACAACAACTGTCTCTTCAATATCAGTCCGTTTGATTCTTGAACCGGTAATAATGATTTTAGTTTCTTCTGCTTCCTCAACGACTGTAGTAGAGTCATGGGACTTCGATGCACAATTAGCGAGCGCGATAACGAGTAGTGTCGAAGCGGCTATTTTTAGGCTAGTGATAAAAATCTTCATTATTTTCAATCTTCCTTCCATATATTATCCGATGTGAGGATATTACCTTCTATTTAAGTCCTAATTGTCATGGTTTTATCATGATTTCAGTAAATTCGTTATTTAGGCTCTTTGTCTTTAATAGACCTGATTAAACATTGAGTAGTCGGTTGAGTGACTTTACAACCCGGTCTCTTGCATTATGTTTTTTAAAAGTAGTGGGAATATGAAGGAGAAATCCTCTCCACTTATATTTATCTTCATTCCTATCAGTGCTTGCAATGTAGTCTCTTAATTCAATAGCTGATTCTTTATGAAATGCCCACAGAACACTACCTTTGTATTCGATAGAGTAATACGCTTCTTCAGGCCAATTTAAAGTATGTTTTTTAGCTGTCTGGCAAGTAAGACACTTTAATGAGCCTATTTGAGGCTGACGATTTTGACTAAGGAATCTAGAATGGTTCCAGTTAGACGGTTGATAGCCTTGAGGAAGGTCCTGGATGGCATCTGTCGAGTTGCCATGGAGTCCTGCGTAATAGATCGCTGCATGCCATTTATGACCACAGGAGTCTTTGAACATTTCGTAATCAAATAAGCTATTTTCTTTAAAGAAGTCGACATCCTTTTTTAGTTCTATTCTCACGATTTCTGCAAACTCAAATTTTGCGAGTCCACTGCAGCTAGGGCAACGGACATCTGCGATATGAGGCATTGGGTTCCATTCGTAAGTTCCAGTCATTCTTAGTACTCAGTTGTAGCTAGAGCTACAATTGTTCCAAATAGTAGGTCTGTTTGTGTCCTTTCTTCTCATATTCATTTCTTGCAACTTCTGCTGCGATATAAGAATTGAAGGTTTTCATTATAAAAGCGTTGTCATTATCGTCGAGTCGACATAGGTTATATTTTCCATTATCGATATCATTGTTTACCCACTTGAGCTTTTCAGAGGTGATGCCTAGTTCGACAAGTAATTTTGCTATGTTCTTTTCGCTTCCACTAACTCCTCCGACAATGAATTGGATTTGGTCAATTCCATGAGTGTATTGTATACCAAGCTGAGAGCCGCAGTAATTAATCATTGCGTATTCTAAGTGTTCACCCAGATCATCGTACAAGCCTCTAGTAAGAAATACGCCGCACCTTTCAATTAATTCAGCATCACATTCAACTTCAACTATGTAGTAGTAAACTTCCTTTACCAATTTCCGTTGGTGAAATCTTATTCTTTTAATATTTCCGCATTGTTCTCGGCAATCCACTTTGTTTAAAATATTCAGGTATTCTTCTAAATCTTTTTCTCGAATAAAATATTGATTAGGGGAGTCAAAATCTGCTTTATCTTTGTCATTAATAAACAAAAGCGACTTCATGACGAATTCAGCGTCTTTATCGTCAACTTTAAAAGTAAAGCAGCCTGGGTATTGTTTTGTGTAGTTAGTGTACATTGAATCTATCCAGCTTGAAGTTTCTTCACGACTATAAAAACCGTTCAGTAATCCTTGGATGACTTCGATGACAATTTCTTTGGTTGGTGGATTTACTGGAATCACTGATTATTTAACCCCTAAATATGCTCCAAAGCTTTGGAGCTCTATTTGGAAGATCTTCTTCAGTCCAATCTTCTCCTTTGGTTTGAAGGTCTAAGCCATCATAGTCGAGACCTTTATCAATCATTGTGTCTCGAGGAAACGTCTCGTCTTCTTCTTTTCCTGTGTTGATTGAATACGCGCTGGTAGCGACATACAATAAGCTTTCAAAATCCGGAACTGTATTTTTATTAACTAGTTTGGCAAGGTAGTCCGTGTCTTCTATCACGCCATAAAATGCGTCTTTACCTAAAGAGACTAGCCAGCAACGGAAATAGAGATAAGAGTCATCTGAAACATATCCATCGATAATTTTTTGCGCGATCATTACATTGAAATGATCTGCTTCAAATATCTTTTGTCTCATTATAAGTTCAAAATCGAAGATGTCCTGTTTAGGCATTTTAGACAGCTCACGCTCAAGTATGCGAGCTGTGTCATCTGAGTTAAATCTACTCTTGGCAGAAGCTTGTTCAATCATTGACCAGAACTTTGATTCGTCCATAGAGTAAGCTCCATTTGAGATGGTGAGAAATAGTACAGTAAGTAGTGATTTGAGTGACATTTCTTGTCCTTGCGAATCCCTAAAGTATCTGAAATTTTTAAGTTTCGAGCATTGTGCACATATTTTTCTTATTATTCAATTGCTTAGTAAGCGTTAAAAGTCGTCAGCACTGCTTAAGTTGGCTATACAACATTTACTCAGTCTTTCAACTCCACAAAAGCCTTACCCGCCGTATGGTTAGCCGTTAGACAGAGCGGTCATGAAAATACAAAGGCAATCGTAGGCTATTGAGTGAGAGGCGCTGTATTCACTAGATACGACAAATACGACACGGATCAATATAAAGAGTTGGGCCCAACTTATAATCGTAGTTCATTTTAATTATAGTGAGGTAAAACCATGGGATGTTGTGGTGGATGCGGCGGTGAAGATGCCGTGAAGAACGAAGATCAGCAAATTGATGAAAACCAGCGAGAAACAGAATCTAAGGAATCTGATGAACGCAGCGAAGCTTAGTTAGCTTCTATAAAAGACATAAAAAAACCCGCAACATGTGCGGGTTTCTTTATATATGGTAGCAAGGAGTGGATTGTATCAAAATCGCCTAAGGTCGATATTGCCCCTTTGGGCTTGTTGAGAAAACGCTGCATAGTGAATTGCTGGCGCAATTGATGAACCACAAGTCTGGTTCAACTCCTGACCCACTTCTTACAGATATAAAAAAACCCACAACATGTGTGGGTTTCTTTATATATGGTAGCAAGGAGTGGATTTGAACCACCGACCCCATCATTATGAGTGATGTGCTCTAACCAACTGAGCTACCTTGCCATAAATCTATTCTTGAGGTCTCTAATAAGAGAACTGGTCAAGTCTC